>Ga0070737_10000171_pt1 | contig 158393 bp, 143 predicted proteins | sample Coa_R1_10_FD_66438 | JGI IMG/M metagenome (GOLD analysis project Ga0070737, IMG submission 66438) | Surface soil microbial communities from Centralia Pennsylvania, which are recovering from an underground coalmine fire - Coalmine... | ecosystem: Environmental > Terrestrial > Soil >...
GGAGGTATATCGAGCGTAAGTCGGGGCCGGTTCGTCTTGGTGATCGATTTAGCCATCGTCCGATACCGTTTTTCGCCAATTTCGGCTAAATTCTACACGGCTGACGCTTCGGTGTCATGGCGTCGATTAGCTGGAGGTGCCGGGTGAAACCGATAACCGTAGTGCTCGACAAGGGCAAGGAAACCAAGGGCACGTATCGCTTCGATTCGCCCGATCCAAACGCCCCGATCACAAGTGTCTATGTCAGGAAGACCGCTTTCGAGGGCGGAGCGGTCCCTGAGCGAATTGTGCTTACGGCGGCGTCGGCCGATTCGGCCCAGTAAATCGTCCTTGCGTAGTGAGGCGGCGAAATGCTCAAGAAAATTGAGGACCTGTTTCGATGTGCCGACGCAGAGAACGATAAGATGGGAGCGGAGGAGTATCTAAAACGGTCATACTCGTCCGGTAAGTCAAGTCCCGATTTCACTGAGCTCAAGGAAGCCCAGTACCTGGGTTCATTTTACGGAACAATACAACCAGGCGCATTCTCCAAAGCTCGTTTGGGTTCGCCGGAACAAGCCTGGATCGGGCGATGCAGACTTTTCGGTTTACGACAACAACAAGTCTTACTTGTGCGACATCGAAATTACGGCGCTATTCTCGACGCCGGCGGTGAAGTTTCCACGCGGCTATCAAGATTTCTCACCCTTTCCGGTTCGCGAAATAGCTCCCGGCGTGATGCTGCAAGACATTGACAATCCGCGGCATGGATACAAACCGTACGCCGGGCTGAAGCGCATAATTAAAAAGCATTTGAGAAGCAGATATCCGCCCTACTGGCTTGTGATTTACGATAACGAGCATGGCGTGCAGCATCCGAATTTGATCGACTTGGGGAACCGCGTGCGGGCGATCCTTAACAACCTCAGCCAAGGGGGAAAGATTCCGGCCAGCTTCAAAGAAGTATGGCTGTTTGATATGCCCAATGCCGTTGGCCCGACTCTGCTTGGCCTTGAATGGTCGGCCCAGTGGCATGGCGAAACTCAGGGTAGGGAAAGACGTGGCGAGAGTGAGAAGGCCGGCGAGGCTTTCGTCCCGGCACCGAATGTACGACCCTTGACATAATGCGGACAATCCGGTCAGTTGGTGCCGCGATGTCCGCGTTTCTCTCAGAAAAAGTCTTTGTTTTTTGGGGATCTTTTGGTGGGCCGTCGGAGACTCGAACTCCGGACCCGCTGATTAAGAGTCAGCTGCTCTACCAACTGAGCTAACGGCCCACACCTACACAAAAAGCGCTGGGGTGAGTGAAGGGATTTGAACCCTCGACCACCGGAGCCACAATCCGGTGCTCTGCCAACTGAGCTACACTCACCACCGTTTCAAATCGCTGGCCGATGGCGCGCCAGGCGGGATTCGAACCCACGACCCGCGGCTTAGAAGGCCGCTGCTCTGTCCACCTGAGCTACTGGCGCGTGAGCAAAAAGTGCTCCAAACTTTCTCAGGCTCGCTTCCAGGTTAAGTCTTCCGTGCCTCCACGGCGCTCGGCCAAAATCTCCGCTCCGCGGAGGGCCCCTTCACCCCCATCAGAGTTAGCGGCAAAACCATCGGGCTGATAGCTGACCATAGATCGAACAGCCACGCAACCAACCTAGCACCCATTATCGGCAACGGCACTAACGGCGCGAAATGTTCCCCTAACTCAGAAGTCCAGGGTTCGCCTGCGCTCTCGTTTGAGGGATTGCGCCAACCAAAGCCGTACCGCCGAGCCTCAGTCGGCGGGTTGGGCGGCGGATTGAACGGGTCGATATCCCGCCAGTTGGTCGCGGCTGGGAAGCGCAAGGCCAGCACGCGCGGAAGGCGATGTAGTTCTCGCTCAACAGGCGGACCCGCACCGGCGCATCATCGGACTGCAACGCCTGCGCGCGCAGTGCAGGCGGCATCCAGTATTCGCGCAGCAGGTTGCCCATCGGTGTCCCCGCGCCAACCTGGCACAACAACTCGCTCTCGGTTCGCGTCAGCATCGTCGCCATCCCCGCTCAAAATGATACCGGCACAGGAACCTGGCAGGCTCAGAGCATGATTGGAGGGCGGGCCCAAGGCCGCGCGCCAATAACCGATCGTCGCGCCGGCGGGCGCCCATCCCATCAATGGAGCATTGGGCTGAGATCAGATGGTCTGCTTGGTCTTGCGCCAATCGGTCAGAAAGCGCTCCAGGCCGGAGTCAGTCAGAGGATGGTGTAGCATCTGCCTCATCACCGCGAAGGGTAAGGTAGCGACGTGAGCACCGACCTGAGCTGCGCGTAAGACGTGATTGGGACTGCGCAGCGAGGCCACCAGGACCTCGGTGGGGAAATGATAATTGGCGTAGATCCGCACGATCTGCTCCACCATCCCCATCCCATCCTGGCCGATATCATCCAGCCGCCCGGCAAAAGGCGAGACGAAAGCGGCGCCGCATTTGGCTGCGGCCAGAGCTTGTAGGGGTGAGAAAACCAGGGTCACGTTGACTCGAATTGCGCGCTGGCCAAGCGCCTTGGCAGCCTTGAGTCCTTCCACCGTGACTGGGCATTTGACCACGATATTGCGATGGAGGCGGGCCAGCTTCTGTCCTTCCTCCAGCATCTCGGCCGCCTGGGTAGCTACCACCTCCGCGCTCACCGGCCCGTCGACCAGGTCACAGATTTCGCACAAGAGTTCGGCATAAGCTCGCCCGCTTTTGGCTAACAGGCTGGGGTTGGTGGTGATCCCGTCGACCAGCCCCCACCCCACTGCCTCGCGAATCTCCCCCAGGTCGGCGGAATCCAGGAAAAACTTCATCGCGATACAATCTCTCCTCGCGCCGGCCCCGCTTTGAACGAGTCGGCGCGCCTTAAGGAAACTCGCTGCGGCGACTTCAGACCCGCCAGCAGTTCGGAGATACTGGCATTGAGCCGGGGATGAATCAAAGCCGGAGCCAGCTCACTCATCGGAGCCAGCACAAAACGGCGTTCGTGTAGGCGGGGATGAGGCACTCGCAGGCCTGGCGACTCGATGACTTCATTATCATAAAAAAGTAGGTCGAGGTCGATAATGCGGGGCAGATGCTTGCCGGGCTTGGCTTTGGCCGGCCGCTTGCGTCCCATCGCGCGCTCCACCGCCAGCAACTGCGCCATCAGAACTTGCGGACTTAACTCGGTTTCGATTTCGATGGCGCCGTTGAGAAAGGGACCGGGCAACTCACCCACCGGATCGGTTTCGTAAATCGAAGATTGGCGGATCGTTTTGGTCTCGCGCAACTTGCCAATACGCGCCAGTGCCGCGGCGTAATTCGCCGCCCGATCGCCTAAATTAGTGCCGATTCCGATGAAAGCCCGATGGGGCATCCGCCGTTTACAGCCGGAGATTGGTGATTCTTGCCGCCGCCTCTTTTAGTCTTTCCGTACCCAAGGTTAACGATAACCGTACAAAGCCTTCTCCGCTTTTGCCAAAGCCAGAGCCAGGCGTGACTACCACGCCAGCTTCCTTCAAAACCCGTTCAGTAAAGGAGACCGAGGTGTAGCCTTTAGGCACTTCCGCCCACAGGTAAAAAGTTGCGCGCGGAGTCTCGCAGGGCAAGCCAAGAGCTTGGAGCGCTTGGACCATCACGTCGCGTCGCTCCTGGTAAATCGCGCAGTATTGGCGCAAAACCTCGTCGCCGCCCTCCAGCGCCGCGATTGCAGCCTCCTGTACCGCCTGAAACACCCCCGAGTCCATGTTGGTCTTGACCTGACCCAGACCAGCTATCAAGGCGGGATTGCCCACCGCAAAGCCAACCCGCCATCCGGTCATCGAGAAGGTCTTGGATAGCGAATGAAACTCGATCGCGCATTGCGCGGCACCCTCAGCCTCGAACACGCTGGGAGCGCGATAACCGTTATAAGCGATTTCCGAGTAGGCCAAGTCGTGAGCTAGTACGATCTGGTTACGTAAACAAAAATCTACCGCCCGCTGGAAAAAGCTGGGATCGGCGGTAGCACCGGTGGGGTTGTTGGGATAATTGAGCCACAGTAACTTTGCCCGCCGCGCGATTTCATGGGGGATCGCGTCGAAATCGGGCAGAAAATCGTTGCGTTTGCGTAGCGGCAGGAAATAGGGCTGCCCGCCATTGAAAATGCAGCCCGAGAAATAAACCGGATACCCCGGGTCAGGGATTAACACCACGTCGTCCGGATCGACCATTGCGGTAGCAAAATTCGCGATCCCTTCTTTGGATCCGATCAGGGCGCAAACCTCGCTTGCGGGCTTGAAATCGACGCCAAACCGGCGTTTGTACCAAGTGGCAGCGGCAGCTCGGAAGGCATGCAGCCCTTCGTAATCAGGATAGCGATGGTTGGCCGGATTATCCGCAGCACGCTTGAGTCGCTCGATAATATAACCGGGTGTGGGCAAGTCTGGATCGCCGATTCCCAGACTGATGACATCCACCCCGCGCGCTTGGACCTCGCGCTTTAAGCGGTCCAGTTCGGCAAAAAGATACGGTGGAAGCTGGGTCAATCGGTTAGCTAGCCGAATCTGCACTTTTGAACGCCGCTCCTGCTATTTGCCTAACATAAATCGGGGCTGGGGGAAACACGGCGGCGGCTTAAGCCATTCTTCCTGGCTCAGAACGGCTTTCTCAAGGAACTATAACAAGGTTTGTGTAATGTTACTTCGCCGGCAGCAAAGCTTGAGCCACATGATTTAGATCGGCCCGGGGCGAACCCCAAGGCCGAGGTTGGGGCGAGCGCCTTCAGGGGAAGACGCCGTAGCCGCCCGGAGGCGGCGCGTATGGTGGATAGCCGGGGGGTGGCGGCGGCCCATAAGGAGCGTAGCCGGGACCTGGGGGACCATAGCCCGGTTGACCATAATAGCCAAAGGGCATTCCGATCCCGCCCTCGAAGTTGCCGAAGCCCATCCCCAGTCCCAGGATGGCCGCGCCGATCCCCAGCAGCGGGAGCACGGTGCTCAGCGTGCTTCCGGCACCCTGATTAGCATACTGTTGCTGCGCGTACTGCTGCTGCGCGTACTGCTGCTGAGCCTGATTCTCATAGGCTGAGATTTCGTTATTGGAAGCCGTTGCGCTGCCGCCGTGAAGCCGAGCAGCGGGCACGGGCGCTTTGAGCGAGAGCAGCTCGGGTCGCACGATAATCCGGTTGGTGACCGTGACCGGGGCGTTGTGCAGAAAGCGGCGCGCCTTGGTAACCGCGTCATGCTTGCCAAAGTTGGTCGCGGTAAAACCGAAAAGGACCAATTGGGGCTTGCCGCCGGGATGGGGGATAAGTTCAGCTCCCACCAACGGTAGGCGATGGCGGTGAAGATAATTAGTCAGCGCTTGGCTTTGCGCATTGCTGGCGGGATTGGCAGCGTCCCCGCGCAAGGCAGGCAAAAACACCATCAGGCCCACCAAGTAGGCGATGGCTAACGTTCTAAGGATCATACCTGACATTCTCCGATTATAGACTGCCAGGCTGTTTTGCCAACCTCAGCCACAGGCGTGCCAATGGGTGCGGGCTGATGAGGCGGTTTCTTTGCGGGCGCGGCGATGCTAGTAGCAGATAGTTGCAAGGAGTGTTGGAATGAAAAGCTTTCGCGACTTGCGCATCCGGCGTGGCATGCGCTTTTTCCTGCTGGCCTTGCCGATTTGCATGCTGGTCGCCTGTTCGCTATTCGAAGAATCGCCGCAGCAGAAGGCCGACCAGCTCGATACGATGCTGGCGGCAGCGGGATTCCACATGATTCCGGCAGACACACCCAAGAAGGAAAGTTTGTTGCAATCGCTGCCGCCCTTGAAACTGCGCTACTACAAGGGGCGCGACGGCTCGACCCGCTACTGGGTCGCGGACCCCTACGCCTGTATGTGCGTCTATAAGGGAGACGAAGCGGCCTACCAGCGCTACGAGAATCTGCTCGTTCAGCAGCAACTGGCGGCCGAGCAACGTCAGACCGCCGAACTCAATCAGGACGCCGCCATGCAGATGAACATGTACGACCCGTTTTTCTTCCCCTTTTAGCTGCTTAAGCTTAGTCGACGCGCCTCAGATCAGCCCTGCTTCGGCCATGGCGGCGCGCACTTTGTCGGCGCTGGCGGCGGTCAGTTCCACCAACGGCAAGCGCACTTGCGCTGTACATTTGCCCATCAGCGCCATCGCATGTTTGACTGGAACCGGGTTGGTTTCCACGAACAGCGCCCGCACCAGGGGCAACAGGCGATAGTGCAGCTCGCGGGCGCGGGTATAATCGCCCTCCAGCGCCGCACTGACCAGGGCTCGGGTTTGCGCTGGCATCACGTTGGTCAGGACGGAGATGACGCCGGTGGCGCCCACTGCCATCAGGGGTAGGGTGAGCGAATCATCGCCGGAAAGGATCGATAGGCGCTCGCCGCACAGGCGGCGGATGTCGGAGGTCTGATCGAGCGAGCCCGAGGCTTCTTTGACCCCCACGATCTGCTTGAACTGGCACAAGCGCGCCAACGTTTCCGGCGCGACATTGGAGCCGGTTCGACTAGGTATATTGTAGACGATCAGTGGCAGGTCGGCGCTTTGCGCGATGGTCTTGTAGTGGTTGAAAATTCCCTCTTGGGTAGGGCGATTGTAGTAGGGCGAGATCAGCAACGCGCCGTCGGCTCCCACCGCGCGGGCGAAATTTGTCAGCTTGACCGCTTCGGCGGTGGAATTGGAACCGGTGCCGGCAAAAACCGGCACGCGCCGGCGGGTTTGCTCCACCGTAATCCGGATCACCAGTTCATGTTCGCCGTGGCTGAGGGTAGCCGACTCGCCGGTCGATCCGCAGGGAACAAGCCCTTGCACGCCGGCGTCAATTTGCCATTCGATGAGTTCGCGCAAGGCGCGCTCATCGACCGCGCCCTCACGAAAAGGCGTTACGATCGCAGACCAGGCTCCAGTTAACATTGCTGTGTCCCTCCCCAGCTGCAGTCCAGCGCCCGCCCGGCCTTAGTCGAGCGCGACCAGTTCGCGCGCCTCCAGCTCGACCTGCCCGCTGAAAACTTTCACCGCCTCGCCGCTCATGAAGACGTGATCGGCATCGGGTCCGCTCTGGCGCCATTCGATACCCAAGGTGCCCCCGCGCAAGGCGACCTGGGCTTGGCGGCCACCACGATGGTTGAGCGCGACCGCGACTACGGCGGCGCAAGCACCGGTACCGCAGGCCAGCGTCTCGCCCGAACCGCGCTCCCACACTCGCATGCGCAAGCGCGCGGGGCTCTCGATCAGAACGAACTCGGTATTGACGGCATGAGGAAAAAACGGATGGTGCTCGAATCGGCGGCCGAGGGCCGCGAATTCATGCTCGGGTAGCGTGAATAGGCGTTCGTCCTCGACCAGCACCACGCAATGCGGATTACCCATCGAGACCGCAGTGATGGGCCAGATGGTCCCATCGACGCTCAGCGGATGAGCAATAATCTGGCCGGTGGCGGCGACCGGAATCAGGTGGCCTTCCAGGATCGGCGCGCCCATATCGACGGTGGCGGTGCAAGCCACGGCGCCCTCGAATTCCAGCCATACTCGCTTGAACCCGCTGTCGGTGGCGATCGTCACCGGGTTGGTGCGCACCAGTCCCCGCTCGTAGGCCAACCGCGCCACGCATCGGATACCGTTGCCGCACATTTCGGCCCGGCTGCCGTCGGCGTTGTAGATTTCCATGCTGACGTCGGCGTCCTTGGCTCGCCCCAGCAGGATCAAGCCGTCGCCGCCGATGGCAAAACGACGATCGGACAGCCGGCGCGACAGCGCGGCTGGATCGGCGGGCCGCTGGGCGGTGGCGATCACATAAATGTAGTCGTTACCGCAGCCATGCATCTTGGTGAATTCCAAAATCGCCATCTCAGGCCGCGAACTCCACCAGCTTTTCGTGCCGGATCAGATCCTCGAAATTCTCGCGCTCGCGGATGACATGGACGGTGGTGCCGTCTACCAGGATTTCGGGCGCGCGCGGGCGGCTGTTGTAATTGGAGGCCATCACAAAACCATAGGCGCCGGCGCTCATCACCGCTAGCAACTCATCGGGCTTAACTGCTGGCAGTTCGCGCTGCAAGGCGAAGAAATCGCCGCTTTCGCACACCGGACCCACGACGTCGGCCACAATCGTTGGACGAGCTGCACGATGCACCGGCCAGATCGCATGATAAGCCTCGTAGAGCACCGGCCGAATCAGGTCGTTCATCGCGCCGTCTACCACGATGAAGCGCTTGACGTCGGTTTCCTTGAGGTGAATCACCCGTGTTACCAATATCCCGGCATTGCCGACCAACACTCGACCAGGCTCGACAATAAGCTTCAGCCCCAGCCCCTGGAGGGGTGCCAGCAGGGCTTGGGCGTACTGGGCGGGCGAGGGCGGAGTTTCCTGATAGGGGATCCCCAGGCCGCCGCCCAAGTCGAGATAGTGCAGGCTGATTCCGCTAGCGCGCAGGTCGGCGACGATTCGCGCCAGCTTATGGCCGGCCTCGCCGAAGGGCGCGGTGTCAGTTATCTGAGAGCCGATATGGGTGCTCAGGCCCACCACCTCAAGCTCGGGTAGAGCGCGAGCCTGGGTATAATATTGGCCGATTTGGGAGAGCGGGACGCCGAACTTGCTGTCGCGATGGCCGGTAGAAATGTGGGGATGGGTGCCGGGATCGAGATCGGGATTGACCCGCAGGCTAATCGGCGCGCGCCGCCCGGCGCGGCGTGCCACCGCCGCGATACGCTCCAGTTCGGGAGCCGACTCGACGTTGAACATCAAGATTTCAGCCGCCAACGCCGCCGCAATCTCCTCGTCGGTTTTACCGACGCCGGAAAAGACAATTTTGCGGGGATCGCCACCCGCCCGCAGGCAGCGCATCAGCTCCCCGCCTGAGACGATATCGAACCCTGAGCCCAGCTCGCTGAACAGCTTGAGGATGCTCAGATTGGATAGCGCCTTCATCGCATAGCAGACAAGGTGATCCGGACTGCCGGCCAGAGCTTCGTCAAAGACTCTGAAATGTCGGCGCAGGGTGCGCGCGCTGTAGATATAGACCGGGGTGCCGACACGGGCCACAATTTCCCTAATCGCAACCTGTTCGGCAAAAAGCTCGTCGTCGTGATACTCGAAATAATGCATCGGGGCGGCTTAATTATTGTTCGCGGGGACTTAGCTAATGCTGGCGTTGGTTTTAGCACAGGGGGGCAGGTGGGCAAAGGCGCTGGTGGTCCGACGGATGGCGCGGCGGCGGGCGGATAAGACGAGCTAGCCCGAATCCGGCAGATGTACCACGCGGGGTTGTGCATTTGCCGGCTAGGGGGGCAGCGAGGGAGTGGGCAGCACATAGTTGAGTGGATTGGGGGTGGGAGTAGGACGAATTCGAACCACGCTTACGACATTGGACGGCGAACTTTCGTAACCATCGGTAGTACCTGCCACGACTTCATAACGATAAGGGGTCCCGATGGCCGCTGTGGTGTCCAGGTAGCTGAAAGCATGGATTTGGCGAAAGCGCTGCAAATCGGTCACCGGCAGCGCGTTGATCAGCGCCAGCGGAGTGCGGTCGGAGGACCGATAAATGCGAAATACCGCCAGATTGCGGATTGTGCCGCCTCCCACGAAATGTAGAGGACGGCTCCATCGTAGCATTATCCCGTGGGCGGTGGATTGCGCGCGCAGGTCGCTGATGGCTATAGGCTGTGCATACTGGGGCGGGACCGGCCGGCTCTTGATCCCGCAGCCACTCAACCCTATCAGCAACACCAGCAGCCACGTGGTTGCCCATCCCAAAAGCTTCATCGCTTTTCCAGGCGGGCCAGCCGCCGGCTCACCACGGCCGGCGCCGGACCGCCCAGGGTGCGCCGGCGTGCCACCGAAATCGATGCGCTCAGGCGCTGCTTGAGGCCGCGCGCGTGGGGGCCGCAGTATTGGCGCAGCTCGGCCTCGCTGAGGTCCTCCAGCCGCTTGCCCGCCGCCAAGGTCTGGCGCACCAAGTTGCCGACTATCTCATGCGCCTGGCGAAAGGGCAGGCCGCGTTCGACCAGATGCTCGGCGATATCGGTGGCCAGGCCGGAACCGCCGGCGGCGGCCCGCATGGTCTCGCGGTTGAAGTCCAGGCGCGGCCACAGCTTGGCCATCAAAACCAGCATCGGACGTAAGGTATCGACCGCGTCGAAGACCCGCTCCTTGTCCTCCTGCAGATCGGAGTTGTAAGCCATCGGCAGCCCTTTGAGGATTACCAGTAGAGCAGTGAGATCGCCCACCAGGCGGCCGCACTTGCCGCGAAAGAGTTCCAGCAGGTCAGGGTTTTTTTTCTGCGGCATCATCGAGCTGCCCGTGGAGAATTCATCGGGTAGGACGACGAAAGCGAACTCGCTGCTGGCCCATAGGATGAGATCTTCGCTCAAGCGCGACAGATGCACTCCGCACAGCGCCGCCGCGGCCAAAAACTCCACCGCGAAGTCGCGATCGGCAACCGCATCCAGGCTGTTGAGCGCCAATTCTCGCAGCCCCAGTTCGTGCGCCGTCACACGGCGGTCGATGGGCAGGGTGGTCGCGGCCAGAGCGCCCGCCCCCAACGGCATCACCCGCGTGCGCGCCAGCACCTGTTCCATGCGCTGGCGGTCACGCATGAACATCTCGACATAGGCCATCGCATGATGGGCCAAGGTGATGGGTTGAGCGCGCTGCAGGTGGGTGTAACCGGGCATCACAGTCTCCAGCTCGCGACGCGCAACCGTACGCAAGCTGGCGCACAAGGCCTCAAGCTCACCCGCGATCGCTTCGATTTCATCGGCCAGGTATAGGCGCAAATCCAACGCGATCTGATCGTTGCGCGAGCGCGCGGTATGCAGCTTGGCCCCGGCAGCGCCGATCAGGGCGGTCAGCCGGCGCTCGATCGCCAGATGGATGTCCTCATCCGACAGGTTGAATTCGAAGTGGCCTGAATCGATCTCGCGCTCGATTCGGCGCAAACCGCGCTCGATCCGCTGGGCCTCGGCCCGGCTGAGCAATCCCACCCTATGCAGCATGCGGGCGTGCGCAATCGAGCCGCGGATATCGTGGCGATACAGGCGGCGATCAAACGGCAGCGAGGCGGTAAAGCGCTCGACCTCGGGTAGGCGACCTGCTGTAAACCGGCCGCGGATTAGGCTACGCTTAGAACCTGTTTTGGGGGTGCGTGTTTTCACAGTCAAGCCTCAAGGAGCTTGCCTCAAAGACGCGCTTGGATAAAGAGTAGAGGAGGTGAAGGGGCAAGTGCCGCATCTTGTTTAAGCATTTGCTTAAATCTTAAGCTTAAGTGGACGACGGGGCTGTGTCACCGAGCGGTCACCCGGGGGATGGACCAGACAAGAGCGCAGCTATCGTCGGCTTGCTTATAAATCCGTCAAAGTGTAGGCAATGGGCAGCGCGCGCCCACCGCGGCGTGGTTTGCGGGGTTGGGTAGATGAAGAAGCGAAAGAGCGTGAAGGAAACGGGCGGCGCGCCGCGCCGACGACCGGTTTCGGAAGCCGCCCGTCAGGCGATTCTCGAAGCGGCGGCCCAGGAGTTCGCGGCCGCCGGGTTTGGCGGGGCTCGGGCCCAGCGCATCGCGGCCCGCGCCGGGGTCAATAAGGCGCTACCCTTTTATCATTTTGGCTCCAAGTCCGACCTTTACGACGAGGTGATGAGCCAGGTCTGGGAGCATTTGGGTCAAGTGCTCACCGCCCATGCCGGCAGCACCGCCGACGCCGACACCCGGCTGCGCGATTTGTTGCATAATCTGTTTGAATTCGCGTCACGCGACCCTAACAGTCTGCGCCTGCTGATTCGCGAACTTATCGACGATCGGGCTCGCGCGCGAGACACGGCGCGTGACCACTTCATTCCGTTGCTTAGTCGACTTTGCGATATAATCGCTGCTCGTATCGAGCAAGGGATCATCGCCGATCTACCGCCGGTACAAGTAGTGATCACGCTATTGGCGGAGGTGTTATTCTACTTTCTCATCGCGCCCTTTCTGGAAGATGCCGGGCTCAGCCAACCCCTGTCGCCGGCCGCGCTGGCGGCCCGCGAGCGGATCGTGCGCCGGCTGATGGCACAGGGCTACCGTTCGCCCAACGCGCCCCCCGTGGAGGTTTGACGGACGCGTGGGAGGTGCGGGGCGATTTTGAAAGCTAGCGCTGCGACGTGCCATCGTGCGCAGATGGACACGGCGTGAGTACCTTGCGGAGCATTCGCCCGTTGAGATCGCTGTGAGCACGACGACCAAGCCGCGCCAAAAACGGACGCTCAAGCCTCGCCTGGCGCCCCATCAGGCGCGCGAGGCGATCTTGCGCGCCGCCGAGGAGGAGTTCGCTACCGTGGGTTTTGGCGGGGCGCGCGCCGATCGCATCGCCGCCCGCGCCGAGGTCAACAAGGCCTTGCCATTTTACTATTTCGGCTCCAAGGCCGACCTCTATGAGGAGGTCCTCAAGCGGGCGATGGAGCGGGTCCAAGGTCTGGCCGCGCTGCCCAGCTTTGGCCCCAGCGAGTTGTCGCCCAAGCAGCGTTTGACTGCGCTGGTCGATCGGTTGTTCGAGTTGATGGCGACTGATCGCTACTGGCTGTTGCTGGTAACGCGCGAATTGATTGACGATCGCGAGCGGGTGCGTGAGTTCACGCAACGCCACTTGAGGCCGCTGATGGAGGCCGTGCACAGCAACATCAAGCGCGATATAAAAGCCGGCCGAATCGTTGAGCGCGATCCCTTGGATATCATTGTGAGCGTGATGTCCGAGATCTTCTTTTACTTTCTGCTCACACCGATGCTGGAGGGGCTAGGGGCGGAGAATCCTTTGGGCGAAGGCGCGCTGGCGCGGCGCAAGGCAGCGGTCGTCAAATTTATCAGGCACGGCTTGGGCGGTCCCAAGGCGGCTCCGGATTAGCGGCTGACTTGCAGGGACAGCCCCGGGCCGCGCAACTGCGGCTGCCGTCAGGGTGACGAATATGCACGTTGGCCTTGTGGCCGCATCGCGGACAGCGCTGGCCATCCTCCTCGGCCGGCGGCCGCTGTGTCCGTGGGAAGCTTATGACTTTAGCCATCGCGACCCCTGCACTGGTGGTTCGACTCGTTTTGCTGAAGGCCTAACCAAGGTTTACCATACCTGACAGTGAATAGGTGCCTTCTCCGGGCTATCGATTGGTCGGCGCAAGTTTAGCCACGGCGGGAGCGCACAACCAAAATAGCGGTGTCCTTTAAGATTGAATCGGCGCACGAAGGCACGCATTATTCTGTTCCTTCCGGCGCGGCGCAGGCCGAGGGAGTATAGATTTAGACGAGACCCGGACTAGCGCGACGGGCCCAGCGCGCGCAAGCGCAGCCCGTTCAGGCGGATAAACCCCTCGGCGTCGGCTTGGCGATAGCCGCCTGCCTCCTCAAAGCTGGCCAGCTTGGGATCGTACAGGGAATGCTCGGCACGCCGCCCGACGATCGCGACCTGCCCCTTATACAGCTTTAGCCGGGCGACGCCACTGACCGCCTGCTGCGCGTGATCGATTAAGGCTTGCAGCGCTTCACGCTCGGGTGCGAACCAGAATCCGTTGTAAACCATCTCGGCGTAGCGCGGGATGAGCGAGTCGCGCAGATGGAGCAGCTCGCGGTCCAGGGTCAATTGTTCCACCGCGCGATGGGCGTGCATCAGGATGGTCACGCCCGGGCTTTCGTAAACGCCGCGTGATTTCATTCCCACGAAGCGGTTTTCGACCAGATCGACCCGTCCCACCCCGTGGCGCCCGCCCAGGCTGTTGGCGCGCTGGATCAAGGTGGCCGCCGGCAGGCGCTCGCCACCCAGCGCCACCGGGTTGCCGTGCAGATACTCGACCTCGACATACTCGGGCTGGTCGGGGGCCTGCTGAGGTGAGGTGGTCAGGCGAAACATGTCTTCGTAAGGTTCGCGCCAGGGGTCCTCCAGGATCCCGCCCTCGTAACTGACGTGAACCAGGTTGCGATCCATGGAATAAGGCTTTTCAGCGGTGATCGTAATCGGGATGCGACGGGTCTGGGCGTAAGCCACCATCGCGCCACGGCCGCTGAACTCCCATTGCGGATGGCGCCAAGGTGCCAGCACCTGCAGTTGGGGCGCCAAGCGCGCGAAGGTGAGCTCGAAGCGGACCTGGTCGTTGCCCTTGCCGGTGGCGCCGTGGGCTACGGTGTCGGCCCCTTCGCGCAAGGCGATTTCGACCTGGCGCTTGGCGATCGCGGGCCGGGCGATCGAGGTGCCGAGCAGATAATATCCTTCGTACAGGGCATTGGCGCGCAGGATGGGGAAGACGAAATCGCGTGCGAATTCTTCGCGCAGATCTTCGACATAAAGCTTGCTTGCCCCAGTCGCCAGCGCCTTCTGCTCCAGTCCCGCCAGCTCTTCTTCCTGCCCGACGTCGGCGCAGTAGGCCACCACCTCGCAGCCGAAATGCTCCTTGATCCAGGTCAGCATCACCGAGGTGTCCAGGCCGCCGGAATAAGCCAGCACCAGTTTACGAATCTGCTCTTGTGCCATTGATTATCGCGCGCCGAAGCAATCCCAGCGCCCCTTGCCTTTTTTGGTTTGAATTAGACGCCGCGCCGCGCCACTTCGGGCTTGAGCAACCACAGCATCACGGCCTTCTGCGCATGCAGCCGGTTTTCAGCCTGCTCGAGCACCACCGAGGCAGGGCCGTCGATCACTTCGTCGGTTATCTCCTGGCCGCGATGGGCGGGCAGGCAATGCATCACCAGCGCGTCGGGTTTGGCCAGCTTTATCAGGGCTGCGTTGAGCTGAAAGCCGGCAAAATCGCGCAAGCGCCGCTCGGCATCCTGCTCCTGCCCCATCGAAGTCCAAGTGTCGGTATAGACCGCGTCGGCGTCGCGCACCGCCTGGGCCGGGTCGTTGGTCAGCATCACGCCCGCGCGCCGCGCTTGGGCGGCAAACTCCGGGCGCGGCTCATAGCCTTTGGGATAGGCCAGGCGAACTTGCATCCCCAGCACCGTAGCGGCCTCGATCCAGCTATGAGCGAGGTTGAAACCGTCGCCCACGAAGGCCACGCATTGCGCCCGCAACGGGCCGCGCCGCTCGCGTAGGGTCAGCAGATCGGCCAGGAGCTGACAGGGATGGAGCAGGTCGGTCAGGCCGTTGATCACCGGGACGCTGGCCTCGTTCGCCAGTTCCAGCGCAGTCTGATGGGCGAAGGTGCGAATCATGATCAGATCGACCCAGCGCGAGAGGTTGCGCGCCACATCCTTGACTGCTTCGCGTTCGCCCAGGCCGACTTCGTTGGGTCCAAGGTAGATGGCGTGGCCGCCGAGCTGCCCCATGCCGGTTTCGAAGGTCAGGCGGGTGCGCAACGAAGGCTTCTGAAAAATCATCGCCATGGTTCGGCCGCGCAGATAGGGATGCTCCAGGCCGTGTTTGAGGTCTGCTTTCAGCCAAGCGGCCAGATCGAGCAAGGCCTCGACTTCATCCGCGCGAAGCGCGCTAAGGGCCAAAAAATCGCGTTTCATTGACTTGTTGCCGCCAGCGCCCGGCCGATCATTTCCAGGCCGGCGTCGGCCTGGGCGCGAGTCAGATTAAGTGGCGGCAACAGGCGCATCACATTACCGGCGGTGGCGTTGAGAATGAGCCCCTGGCGCAGGCAGTCTTCGACCACCGGGCGTGGGTCGCGGGCCAACGCCGCGCCGATGATCATGCCCTGACCGCGAACCTCCCTGATGGTGTCGCCAGCGCGATCCAGCGCGCGTAGCCCTTCCATGAGATAGTTGCCCAGGGTTCGGCCATTTTCCAACAAGCCCTCGCGCTCGATAGTTTCCATCACCGCCAGAGCCGCGGCGCAGGCCACCGGATTGCCGCCGAAGGTGGTGCCATGGCTGCCTGGACTGAGACATTCGGCGACCTCTGGCCGTGCCAGCATCGCGCCGATCGGCAGGCCGCCGCCCAGGGCCTTGGCTAGAGTCATGATGTCGGGCCGCACCCCGGCGTGCTGGTGCGCATAGAGCCGTCCGGTGCGTCCGACGCCGACCTGAACTTCATCGAAAATCAACAGCAGGCGATGGCGATCGCACAACGCGCGCAGGGCGGCCAGATAGTTGGGATGGGGCACCACGACCCCACCTTCGCCCTGGATAGGCTCGACCATGATCGCTACGGTGCGCCCGCTCAAGGCCGATTCCACCGCGCTCACATCGTCGAAGGGCACCAGCTTGACGCCCGGCAATAACGGCAAGAAGCCCTGGTGATACTTTTCCTGACCGGTGACGCTGAGCGTGGCCAAGGTGCGGCCATGGAAGGAGTTATGCATCGCGATGATCTCGAAGCGCCCCTCGCTCTGGGCGCTACCCCAGCGGCGAGCCAGCTTGATCGCGGCCTCGTTAGCCTCAGCTCCCGAATTGCAAAAGAACACCTTGGCCTGGTGGAAGCTCTCCGACAGCTTGGCCGCCAGCCGTGCCATCGGCTCGGTATGGAAGACGTTGGAGACGTGAATCAGGGTTTCGGCCTGCCGCTTGATCGCGTCGACCACGGCGGGATGGCAATGGCCCAAACTGGTCACCGCCAAGCCGCAAAAAAAATCCAGGTAGCGCTTACCCTCGACGTCATAGAGATAGGTACCCTCACCGCGGGCCAGCGCCACGGGCAGGCAGCCGTACACGTTGACCAGGTGCTGATGGGTAAGATCGACGATCTCGGCGTTGGTCATGATAGCTCCTGTGGTGGGCCGGCGCTCGCTGAGCCGCGGCTTCAAGCCGCGTTAACCAGGCTGGGGGTGGCGGTCGCGCTGCTCACCACCTGGGTGCCGATTCCGGCGCGGGTGAAGATTTCATGCAGCAGTACATGCAGGAGGCGACCATCGACAATATGAGTCTTGCCCACCCCCGCGGCCAGCGCCTCGATGCAGCATTCGACCTTGGGAATCATCCCTTCGGAAATCACACCCTGGGCGATTAGTGCGCTGGCGCGCGAGGCCTCCAGGGTGGAGATGAGTTGACCGTCGCGGTCGACAATTCCGGCCACGTCCGTCATCAGCATCAACTTGTCGGCCTTGAGCGCGCTGGCTAGCTTTCCGGCCACCAGGTCGGCGTTGATGTTGTAGCTTTGGCCTTCGCCGTCGCAGCCCACCGGCGAGATGACCGGAATGAAATCCGCGGCCTGCAAGGTCCGCAGCAGCTCGGGATTGACCGCTACCACTTCGCCCACCAGGCCGATATCGACTTCGCTGGCCAAACCCTGGGCGTCGTGCAGCATCATCCGCAGCTTGCGCGCCAGCAGCAGGTTACCGTCTTGTCCGGACAGGCCGATGGCGCGCCCGCCATGGCGCCCCAACAGCATCACCAGCTCCTTGTTGATGCGCCCCAGCGCCATTTCGACCAGCTCCATGGTGGCCTGATCAGTCACGCGCAGGCCGCGTACAAAGCTGGATTGCAAACCCATCCGCTTGATCAGATCGGAAATCTGCGGCCCGCCGCCGTGCACTACCACCGGTTTGATCCCGACCAGATGGAGCAGAACCACGTCTTGGGCGAAGCCCTGCTTGAGTTCGTCGGCCAGCATCGCATGACCGCCGTACTTGATCACGCACGTGGTGCCGCGAAAGCGCTGGATGAAAGGCAGCGCCTCGATCAGGACCTGCGCGCGTTCAATCAAATCTTCCACTGACTCCACCCCGGCCGGTTTTGGTTTGTGAAGCTACAGAATATAGCGTGAGAGATCCTCGTCGCGCACGATCGGGTCTAATCGCTCGTGGACGTAGGCGCTATCGATCGCTACTCGCTTTTCACTCAATTCTGGGGCGGTGAAGGAAATGTCGTCCAGCAGCCGCTCCAGCACCGTGTGCAGGCGGCGGGCCCCGATATTTTCCGAACGCGCGTTGACCGCGGCGGCGATTTTGGCCAACTCGGTGACCGCGTCCTGAGTGAAGCTCAACTCCAAGGCTTCGGTTCGCAACAGCGCGGTGTACTGCTTGAGCAGGGCATTTTCGGGTTCAGTCAGAATCCGGATGAAGTCATCGTGCCCCAGCGCCTTGAGTTCCACCCGGATGGGAAAGCGGCCCTGGAATTCGGGAATCAGGTCGGAGGGCTTGGAGGTATGAAAGGCGCCCGAGGCAATGAACAAAATGTGGTCGGTGCGGACCGCGCCGTACTTGGTGTTGATGGTTGAGCCCTCGACGATCGGCAAAAGATCGCGCTGCACGCCCTCGCGCGAGACATCGGGACCGCGCCCGCCCTCGCGCCCGGCAATCTTGTCGATTTCGTCGATAAACACGATTCCGGCTTGCTCGGCTCGGGTAATCGCCTCCTGCGCGACCTGGTCCATGTCCACCAACCGAGCCGCTTCCTCCTGGGTCAGCAGCTCCAGCGCTTCGGGAATCTTGACCGTGCGCCGCTTGGTCTTCTTGGGCATGAACTGGCTGAAGAGATCTTTCATGTTGACACCCATCTCTTCCATCCCTTGCGGGGTGAAGACCTCGACCATCGGGGTGGCCTGGGCGCTGACCTCGATCTCGACCTCGCGGCTGTCCAGATGGCCGCCATGCAACAGCTTGCGCAGCTTCTCCCGAGTATCGCGATGGCTGTCGTCGGCAGGGGCGGGCGATAGATGGCCTTCGGCGCTAGCGCCGGCCGGCCGGCGAGTTTTGGCGGGCGGAGGGAAGAGCAAATCCAAAAGCCGTTCCTCGGCCAGCTCGCGCGCTCGCACCGCGACCCGCTGGCGCTCTTCCTCGCGCACCATCTTGACCGAGGTCTCGACCAGATCGCGGATGATCGACTCCACGTCGCGGCCCACGTATCCAACTTCGGTGTACTTGGAGGCCTCGACTTTGAGAAATGGAGCCTGGGCCAGGCGCGCCAAGCGGCGCGAGATTTCGGTTTTACCCACCCCGGTGGGCCCGATCATCAAAATATTCTTGGGCGAGATTTCGTCGCGCAGCTCGGGCGGAACATGTTGGCGTCGCCAGCGGTTGCGCAGGGCTATCGCCACCGCCCGCTTGGCCTCGTGCTGGCCCACGATGTAGCGGTCGAGCTCGGAGACAATCTCGCGCGGAGTCATCACCTGCGCCACTGCCATTTCAGTCAACCCACTTCAAAATTAGAGTTCCTCGATTACGAACTGACGGTTAGTGTACACGCAAATATCGGCCGCCACCGTCATCGCCGCCTCGGCCATCTGGCGCGCGCTCAACTGCGGCGCCCATTTCACCAGCGCGCGCGCCGCCGCCAGGGCGTAATTACCCCCCGAGCCAATCGCCATTACGCCGTCGTCAGGTTCGATCACATCGCCCCCGCCAGAGAGCAGCAGCGAGCTTTCCAGGTCCGCCACCACTAACATAGCCTCCAGCCGGCGCAAGACCCGATCGGTGCGCCAGTCCTTGGCCAGCTCCACCGCCGAGCGGCGCAGGTTGCCGTTGAACTCCTGCAGCTTGCTCTCGAACTTGTCGAACAGGGTCAGAGCGTCGGCAGTCGAGCCGGCAAAGCCGGCCAGCACCCGGTCGTTGTGCAGCCTGCGTACCTTGCGCGCGCCATGCTTCATTACGGTTTGACCCAGGCTGACCTGGCCGTCGCCCGCCATCACAACCCGGTCGCCGTGGCGGATGTTCAAGATAGTGGTGCTGCGAATGCGGTTTGCTTCAGGCGCGCGGATGGGCACGGGCATAAACCTCTTTCAAGCGTTGGACGCTGACATGCGTGTAGCGCTGAGTGGTGGCCAGGCTGGCATGTCCCAGCATCTCCTGGATGGCGCGCAGATCGGCCCCATGATCGAGCAGATGGGTAGCGAAGGAATGGCGCAAGGTGTGCGGCGTAGCGGGCGTTCCCAACCCGCTTGCCTGCAGCCGCTGATGCACGATCAACTCCACTGCGCGCCGGCTCAGCCGCCCGCCACGTTGGTTGGTGAAGATCGCGCCGGTGGCGAGGGCGGCGGGCTGATGGGGATGCCATTGATCGAGCGCGCGCAGGGCCACCTCACCCACCGGGACCAGCCGTTCCTTGCCGCCCTTGGCCTGGCGGACATGAACCAACTGCAAGTCGTAATCGACATCGCCCCAGTCTAGCGCGACCAACTCCCCCACCCGCAAACCGCACGAATAAAGCAGCTCGATAATCGCTCGATCGCGCCAAGCCGCCGCTTCGTCGGTCGCCGCCACGGTGCCGATCAGGGTCGGGATGTCGCGCTCGGGCAGGACCGCGGGCAGGCGCTGCTCGCGACGGGGGGTGCGCAAGCCGCGGGTCGGGTTGGAAGTCTGCAAAGCGACTTCGCGGTAACGGAAAAAGCTGCGAATGGCGGCCAAATGGCGACTGGCGGTGGCGCGGCTGTGATGCTCCATCACATGGCCTAGGTAGCGCCGAACATCATCAAGCGTGATTTGGTCTGGGGCGGGCGCATGCCCAGTCTGTCGGGAGTCGGCCAGAAACCGGCAAAAAGCCGTCAGATCACGCCGATAAGCCACCACGGTATTGGGCGCGGCGCGCGCGACTTTGGCCAAATAACTGCTATAGGACTCGATTTCGGACAGCATGCTCGCTCCGCCAGCTCCCTCTCCGCTATGCTATCAGGGAGATATTACGGGCAAAAGTGTGCCGATCATGCGGTGCTGGAAATGCGCGGGCGAAATTGACGTTATCCAGCGCATCGAATTTCGAGCGCTTTGTCCCGGCTGTGAGACCGCTCTCCACAGTTGCCTTAATTGTGGCCATTACCAGCCTGGACAGTATAATGACTGTCGGGAGCCGCAGGCGGAGCGAGTGGTGGATAAACAACGGGCTAACTTCTGCGAGTATTTCCGCCCTTCCACGGTTGGGCAGCCACAACCGTCCGCCACCGATGCCCGTCGCCAACTCGATGCCCTATTCAAAAAACTTCGCTGAGCACCCACTTACCCCCACCGCCGCGTTAGTGCTCGCCGCCGGCCTGGGGACCCGGATGCGCTCGGCGCGGGCCAAGGTGCTGCACGAGGTCGGCGGGCGCCCGATGATCGTGCGTGCGCTGGCGCCGCTGTTCGAGCTGGGGATTGCGCCGGTTGTGATCGTCGTGGGTCATCAGGCCGACTTGGTTCAAGAGGCGGTAGCGCGTGCCTACCCCGGGCGCGAGGTGATTTTTGCCTCCCAACCCGTTCAGCGTGGCACGGGCGATGCCGCGCGCTGTGGGATGGCGGCGATGCCGGCGCAGTTTGGCGGGGACGTGCTCATTACCTATGGTGATGTTCCCGCGCTACGCGCTGCCACGTTGGCCCAGCTTCTCTCACACCATCGCGCCGGCAAAATGGCGTTGTCCCTGATCACCTTGGAGTTGGAAGAACCAGCCAGTTACGGCCGCATCATTCGCGAACCCAGCGGCGCGGTAGCGGCCATTGTCGAAGCTTGCGATGCGGTGGGCGAGCAACGCGCGCTGCGCGAGATCAACGCCGGAGTGTACGTTGCCGGGGCGAATTTTTTGCGCCAAGGGCTGAGCGCGATCAGCAGCGCCAACGCGCAGGGCGAGTTTTATCTTACCGATTTGGTCGCAATCGCGCGCGCGCGCGGCCTGGCGGTAGGCGGCTTTCGCGCCGCCGACCCGCAGGAATTTGTCGGGATCAATTCCCTGGAGGAGTTGGCGCAGGTGAATGCCGAAATCCGCAAGACCGTCAACCGCCGCCTGATGGCGGCGGGCGTCACGCTGGTCGATCCCGACACCGCCTACATCGACCCTGAAGTGGAGATTGGCGCCGATACTATAATCGGTCCCAACGTGCAGATCTTGGGGGCCAGCCGCATCGCCGCCGGCGTGCGGATCGACGGTACCGCTTGGCTGCGCGAGGTTAGCGTGGGTGCGGGCAGCCATCTCAAGCTAGGTGTGCGCGCCGAGCGCTGCCGCATTGGTGAGCAATGCGAAGTGGGTCCTTTCGCTCATCTGCGCGAAGGTACGGAACTGAGCGGGGGTAATCGAATCGGCAACTTCGTGGAGACCAAGCAAGCCCGTATCGGCCAGGGCAGTAAAGCCAGCCATCTCAGCTACCTGGGCGATGTCACCGTCGGTGAGCAGACCAACATCGGTTGCGGCGTGATCACGGTCAATTACGACGGTTACGATAAGCATCAAAGCCGGATCGGCGATCACTGCATGGTGGGTTGCGACAGTCAGTTAATCGCGCCGGTAAGCATCGGGGACGAGGCCTATGTGGCATCGGGTACCACCGTAGTGCGCGATGTGCCGGCTGGCGCGCTGGCCCTCTCGCACCATCCCCAGCGCGAACGCGAGGGTTGGACCCGCACCTGGCATCAACGCCATCGCGGGACACGCCAGCGGCCGGGTAAGGCTAACGAGTAAGAGCACGGAGGCAAGGCCAGATGTGCGGCATTGTAGGATACGCAGGCGACCGAGACGCGGTGCCTATTCTGCTGGGTGGGCTGAAGCGGTTGGAATATCGCGGCTACGACTCGGCGGGAATCGGACTGATCGACGGCGCTGGGCGCCTGGAACTGCGCCGCGCGGTAGGCAAATTGGCCAATCTGGAGCTGTTGCTGGCGGCCCAGCCCATTCACGGTGTGGTCGGCATTGGTCATACCCGTTGGGCCACTCATGGACGGCCCTCGGAGGAAAACGCCCATCCCCATCAGGCCGGTCCGGTAGCGCTCATTCATAACGGCATTGTCGAGAATTACGTCGAGCTGCGCGAGGCGCTGAGCGGTCGCGGCCATCGGTTGCGCTCGGAGACCGATAGCGAGGTGATCGCGCACCTGATTGAGGAGCGAGTTAAAGCTGGCAGCACGCTGTGCGAGGCGGTGTTGAAGACGGTGCGCGAGCTGCGTGGTTCCTTCTCCATCGTAGCGGCGTCAGAGACCGCCCCCGGCCAACTGGTCGCGGCCAAGAGCGCGACGCCGCTGGTAATCGGTCTGGGCGAAGGCGAAAACTACGTGGCCTCCGATATTCCGGCGCTGCTGGAGCACACCCGCCGGATTGTAGTGCTGGAAGATGGCGAGGTGGCCGAAATTAGCGCCGAGCAGGTGCGGCTGATGCGCTTTGACGGCACCCCGGTGTCGCGCGCGCCGCGGACGGTGGAATGGGACGCGATGGCCGCTACCAAGGGCGGCTTTCGCCATTATCTACGCAAAGAGATCGACGAACAGCCGCTGTCCTGGATTAATACCTTGAGCGGACGCGCCAATGCCGCCAATGGCCAGGTCGGCTTCGAAGGCGAAGTGCTGCCACCGATGGGGCGCCCGATCAGCAGAATCGTGATGTTGGGCGCAGGCGCTTCGTGGATCTCCTCGCTAATTGGCAAATTCATCCTCGAGGAACTCTGCCAAATCCCGGTGGAGGTCGATTATTCGGCCGAATTCCGCTACCGCCGGCCTCCCATCGACGAGCAGACCTTGATCATGGCGGTCTCCCAGTCGGGCGAAACCGCCGACACGCTGGCCGGGATCGAGGAGGGGCGCCGGCGCGGCAGTTATGTCGTGGCCCTGACCAACACGCTGGATTCCTCGATTGCGCGCAAGGCTGACGCTGCGCTCTACACCCGGTGCGGACCCGAAATCAGCGTCACCACGACCAAATGCTTTCTGACCCAGATCGAAATGTTCTATTTGTTCGCAATTCACCTAGGCCAGCGCCGCGAGCGGTTGGAGCACAGCGTCAGCCGCGAATTACTGGCCGCTGCGATGGCTATCCCAAGCCAGATACAGGCGGCGTTGGGGCGCGAGCGGCAGATCGAAAAGATTGCGCGCAAGTACGGCAAGGCCAGCGACTTTCTCTTTTTAGGTCGCGGTATCAATTATCCGGTGGCGCTGGAGGGGGCGCTCAAACTCAAGGAAATTTCGTACATCCATGCCGAGGGTTATTCAGCCGGTGAGATGAAGCACGGACCCATCGCGCTTATCGACGAGAACCTGCCGGTGGTGGTCCTGATTCCGCGCGACGACGTGTTCGATAAGACTCTGTCCAACCTCAAGGAGGTGGAATCGCGCAACGGGCGAATCATAGCGGTTACCGACACCCGAGACAGCGAGCTGGAGGAGGTGGCCTGGGAGGTGATCGAGGTGCCCAGCACCAACCGGCTGCTGATGCCGGTGCTGATGACCGTACCGCTGCAGTTGCTGGCCTATCATATCGCGGTCTACCGTGGCACCGACGTCGATCAGCCGCGCAATCTGGCCAAATCGGTGACCGTCGAGTAGCACCCAAAGGACACATCTATTCACTGCTGCGGGCCCGACGTAAAATGTGACCAGGTAACTTCCGCCCTCGGCCCCTTATATGAAGCCGCGGCGGGCGCCGCTTAAACCATGTTCACCGACCTGACGCCGCGCGAGATCGCGCCCCCGTTCACGAGCGTCGAAGACGCGTTGGAGGAGTTGCGCCGCGGGCGCATGGTCGTCCTGATGGACGACGAGCAGCGCGAAAACGAGGGCGATCTGTGCATGGTAGCCGAGAAGGTCACCCCCGAAGCGATCAATTTCATGCTCAAATACGGGCGCGGTCTAGTCTGCCTGCCGATGGCGGCGGAACGGATCGAGCGCTTGGGCTTGAGCATGATGGTGGGCGACAATACCTCACCGCTGGGTACGGCCTTTACCAACTCAATCAACGCCCGCCGCATTTCCGGGTCGGGGGTATCGGCCCGCGATCGCGCCACTACCATTCTGCACGCCGTGCGCGAGGATGCGTTGGGCAACGAATTCATAAGCCCCGGCCACGTCTATCCCTTGCGCGCGCGCGAGGGCGGTGTCCTGGTGCGCAGCGGACAGACCGAGGGTGCGGTAGACTTGGCGCGCTTGGCCGGTTTGAAACCCGCCGGCGTCATTTGCGAGATTCTCAAGGACGACGGATCGATGGCGCGCCGCGACGACCTGGTGCTTTTCGCTCGCCGGCACAAACTCAAAATCCTGACCGTAGCCGATATCATCGAGTACCGCTTGCGGATCGAGACCCTGGTGCAGCGCGTAGCTCAGGCTCGCCTACCCACCGAGTACGGTGAGTTCGAAGCGATGGTCTATCGCGATCTGGTCGACTTGACCGAGCATCTGGTGTTGGTCATGGGTGCGGTCGACCCAAACGAACCGATATTGGTTCGTGCCCATCGGGAATATTTGGCCGGCGACGTCTTTGCCTACCAGGAACGCGATACCCGCGCCCTGATGACGGCGGCGATGCGTCAGATTGCGGCGGCAGGTCGCGGAGTGATCCTGTATCTTAAGCGAAGTTTCAATGCACTGGCAGCCGAATTGGGTGGCCCCACCACGTCGCCGCCGTTGGCCAGCACCCAAGCCGACAATACGGTGGGCGGGGATTTTCGCGATTATGGCATTGGAGCACAGATCCTGCGCGATATCGGCGTTCGTAAAATGGTGTTGCTCTCCGATCGTGCGCCGCGCCTGGCCAATTTGACCGGCTACGGCCTGGAGCTGGTCGAGGCGCTACCACTGTCTCTGGAAGACGGACGGTTGGCTTCGCACAACGGTACTCCGCAACGCGACGGAAGCGTTTGAGCTCGGGGGGTCACCTCCAAGCCGCGAGCTGAGCCCGCTTGATGAGGCGCCTTTTAAGTCCCGTGAGGCCATGTTGAGGATAGTGTCCTGACAATGCTTTGCACAAAGGGGGGCTTAAACGCGGATGACGGGCGGCTAGACGCGAATCCTACCCATCGGTGACAGAAGAGTGAGGAGTTTTAGGTTCAACCTTGTGCTGATGCTGTGGGCCATCTTCGGGTTGGTCTGTGCAGCGCCGGCCAGGGCCTTGCCGCACGCGAACCAGGTGGTGCATCTGAGCGCGGCCGAGTTGAAGCCAGGCTCCCGGCGCAACGCGCCCTGGACCCTCGTCGTGGGGGTGACCATCGCTTCGGGATGGCACATCAATTCCGACCATCCGCTGGAGCCGTATTATATTCCCACCCACTTGTCGGTGAACCCGCCAGCGGACTTGCTCAAGCTGAGGAATGTCACCTATCCGCCTGCCCAGATAATCGTGCCGTCCTTCTCCAAAGGCGAAAAGTTGGCGGTCTTCAGCGGGAGTGTGAAGTTCGCAGCCACGATGACGGTGGTGGGCGACGGCCCGTTGCCGGGAATGCCCGTGGACTTCGACGTCAAGCTGGATTACCAGGCCTGCAACGATGTGCAGTGCTTGCCGCCGACCTCGGTGCAAGACCACTACCAGCTCGCCGCGGCCCGCAGCGATTCCCAGCCCGCCCCCGCGTCGCAGGCCCTAGCTTCGCAAGAGCCCTCGGCTAGCCGGGTTTTTGCTGTCCACGGCTTGTGGCTGGGCTTCCTGCTGGTCTTTTTGGGCGGGATTGCGCTCAACTTGACCCCCTGTGTTTATCCGCTGATCGGCGTGACGATTGCGTACTTCGGTAACCAGGGCGGTCGCGGCACTCGCGGCGGCTTGGTCTTGGCGCTGCTTTATGTGGCCGGAATCTGCCTAACGTTTTCCGCGGTCGGGACCGCGGCCGCGCTCTCCGGCGGGCTGTTCGGTGCACTGCTGCAGCAACCCTTAGTGCTGGCGATGCTGGCCGCGATGATGCTCCTGCTGGCGGCCTCAAGCTTCGGCTGGTTCAGTTTGCAGCCGCCGGCCTGGATGATGCGCCGGGTAGCGGTGGCCCGACCCGGTATGGCTGGGGCCTTACTGATGGGGCTGGGGATGGGGGTGGTGGCTGCGCCCTGCATTGGTCCCTTCGTCCTCGGTTTGTTGGTGATGGTCGAGCAACGGGGCAGTGCGCTATTCGGCCTGGCGGTCTTTTTTGTGCTTGCCCTTGGTCTGGGGTTGCCTTACATCGCGCTGGCGCTGGCGGCCGGCAATATCCGCAGGCTGCCCCGCTCGGGAGAATGGTTGGCCTGGGTCGAACATCTGTTCGGCTTCATCCTGATCGGTTTGGCGATCTATTTTGTTGCACCGCTAGTTCCCGGTGATCGGCTGATCGGGCTGCTGCCCTATTATGCGGTCGCGGTGGGAATCTATTTAGGTTTGATCTCACCCATTGGAGGTCAATTGCATGGCTTCCGGATGCTCAAGCTGGCCCTTGGAATCGCCTCGCTGGCAGCCCTCGTTTACCTGCTCAGGTTTAGCCGCCAGCCTACCCATCTGGAGTTTGCCGCCTACAGCCCGAGCCTGCTGTCGGCTGCCAGCGCGCGCCATCAACCCGCTATTATCGATTTCTCCGCCGACTGGTGCGTGCCGTGCCGGGAAATGGAGCGGACCACTTTTACCGATCGCTCCGTGCTCCAAGAAGCGCGCCGATTCGCCGTCTTTCGCGCCGATCTCACCCATTCCGACGATGCCACGGATGCTCTGATAAAGCAGTTCTCGATTCAGGGCGTACCCACGGTGGTGTTGATCAATCGTCAGGGTCGCATCACTCAGACCCTGGTTGGGTACACCGGTCCGCAGGATTTCCTCCAGTCGTTGAAGGCTATCAACTAGCTACGCCGACCAACTTCAGCGCGTGCGCGAAGGGTCACAGCCATCGCTCGCCAAAAAGGTTTAGTACAGCATTCTATTATTGCGAGTTAGAAGGTCGATCCGATCTCGTTAAACCGCTGAAAACCGCAAAAGAATATTGACACACTTGACTAGGTAAGACGGCTATAAAATAGAACCATCGTTTTACACATTCCTCATAAGCTGCCGGTCGAGGCTTTACTCAGACTATTATCTGGAATATATTGTTGATGCTTGGTTGGGACGTGGTGGGCTCCCTAATTATATGGCCAATAATCGAACTTCTGAGGCATACGGGGCGGAATCGATTCGGATCCTGGAAGGGCTGGAGGCGGTGCGGAAACGGCCCGGGATGTACATCGGTGATACCGCTGAACGCGGACTGCATCACTTGGTGATCGAGATCGTCGACAACTCGGTGGACGAAGCGCTGGCGGGTCACTGCACAGAGATCGGGGTGGTGATTCACAGCGACGACCGGGTGACGGTCGAGGACAACGGGCGAGGGATCCCGGTAGGGATGCATCCGACGGAGAAGCGTTCGGCGTTGGAGGTGGTCCACACAGTGTTGCACGCCGGGGGCAAGTTCGATCGCGGAGCCTATAAGGTGTCCGGCGGTTTGCACGGCGTCGGCGCCTCGGTAGTCAATGCGCTGAGCGAGGAGTTCGAGGTCGAGGTTAAACGCGAGGGCCAGATTTACTATCAGCGTTATGAGCGGGGTGTGCCCAAGACCAAGGTCGAAGTGCGCGGGAGCGCTCGCGCTACCGGGACCAAGACCACCTTTTCGCCCGACTCGCAGATTTTTCCCGAGGTCCGCTTCAAGTATGAAATCATTGCGCGCTACCTGCGTGAGATGGCCTATCTCAATGCTGGCTTGAAGATTCACCTGAGTGATGAGCGCACCGGCAAGAGCGAAGAATTTTTTTACCAGGGCGGGATCCGGGAGTTTGTCGCTAGTTTGAATCAGGGTCGCGAGACCCTGCACGGCGTGATCCATTTTCACGGCCTGCGCGAGGCGATCGATATCGATTGCGCGCTGCAATGGACCGACGCGGTCCATGAAACCGTCTTCAGCTACGCCAACAATATTCACACCACTGAGGGTGGCACCCATGTGTCAGGCTTGCGCTCGGCCCTGACCCGGACCATCAACAACTACGCGCAAAAGAACAACCTGCTCAAGAACAAGGACCTGCATCTGGAGGGCGAGGACACCCGCGAGGGGCTGACCGCGGTGATCGCGATCAAGATTGCCGAGCCGCAATTCGAGGGTCAGACCAAGACCAAGTTGGGCAATTCCGAGGTCGATGGCGCGGTGGCCGGGGTGGTGGCGGAAAAGCTCGGGCAATTCCTGGAAGAAAATCCCGCCGACGCGCGTCGAATCGTGGCCCGCGCGATGGAGGCGGCGCTGGCCCGCGAAGCCGCGCGCAAGGCCAAGGAATTGGTCCGGCGCAAGGGGGCGCTGGACTCGGGCTCCTTGCCGGGCAAGTTGGCCGACTGCCAGGAGCGCGACCCGGCGCGCAGCGAGCTGTTCATCGTCGAGGGTGATTCAGCCGGCGGCTCGGCCAAGCAGGGGCGTGACCGCCGCACTCAGGCGATCCTGCCGCTGCGCGGCAAGATTCTCAATGTCGAGCGCGCGCGCATCGACAAGGTCCTGACCTCCGCAGAGCTACGCACCTTGATTACCGCCCTGGGGATGGGGGTGAGCACGGAGAAGAACATTGAGAAGCTGCGCTATCACACCATCGTCATCATGACCGACGCCGACGTCGACGGCTCGCATATTCGGACCCTGCTGTTGACTTTCTTTTTTCGTCAGTTTCCCGAGATCATCGAAAATGGCCATCTGTACGTGGCCCAACCGCCGTTGTTCCGCGCCAAAAAGGGGCGTAACGAGCGCTATCTCAAGGACGAGGCGGCGCTAGAAGAGTATTTGACTGATCTCGGCTGCGAAGCGCTGAGCGTGACGGTGGGACGGGGCAAGGAGACGCGCGAGCTCAAGGGCACGGCCCTCAAGACCCTGGCGCGCAAGGCGTTGTATTATGACCGCATGTTCGAGGCCCTGGAGCGGCGCTCCAAGCAGCGCGACGTGGTGCGTGCGCTGGCCCGTCTACTCAACCAACGCCAGTTTGGCGCCGACAGCTTCGAGAGCCGCGACTTGACGCGTGATTTGGGCGCGGCTCTGCAAAAGGAGATTGGCGCCCGGACGGAGATGGTGGTGCGGGTCGAAGCCGACGGCGAGACTCATTTCCGCGCCATTTTGGCTCACGCCCACAATGGCGCCACTGCTCCCACGGTGGTGGATCTGACCTTGTTTCACAGTGGCGAGCTGCGCGAGATTCGCCGCCTGCAGCCGGAGCTGGAGAGTTATCCGCTGCCCTTCGTGGTCAACGGCGGCGAGCAGCCGCGCAACCTTGAATCGCTCAAGGCGCTGGCCGAAGGGGTGCTGGTGGCGGGGCAAAAAGGCGTTGAAATCCAGCGCTACAAAGGCCTGGGTGAGATGAATCCCGATCAGCTTTGGGCCACCACCATGAACCCTGAAACCCGTTCGATGCTCAAGGTGCGGGTGGGCTCGCAGGAGGAGGCCGAGGAGATGTTCACCAAACTGATGGGTGATCAGGTCGAGCCGCGCCGACAATTTATCGAAGAGAACGCGCTCAACGTACGCAACCTTGACATTTAGCGGGGCGGGCGGCGCGCCCCCGTTCGCTACCCTGGCACCGGATTTGTGCGCCGCGCCCGCGAGGCGCGGCTTGGACTTCCCCGTTAAGCGGAACACGAAATAAATGGCAACCACCGACGGCAATCAACCGCTGGGCAACGAACCCGCGCTACTCAATATCGAAGATGACATGCGGCAGTCCTATTTGGACTACGCAATGTCGGTCAATATCGGCCGGGCGCTGCCCGAAATGCGTGACGGCCTCAAGCCGGTCCACCGCCGGATTCTTTACGCGATGTTTCGCGAGGGGCTGCTGGCCAATCATCGCTACTCCAAATGCGCCGGCGTGGTCGGCGAAGTGCTCAAGAGCTATCACCCCCATGGTGATGCCGCGGTCTACGAAGCTTTGGTGCGGATGGCCCAGCCCTGGAGCATGCGCTACCCGCTGATTGATGGGCAGGGTAATTTCGGCTCGATCGACGGCGACCCGCCCGCGGCGTATCGCTACACCGAATGCCGCCTGACTCGGCTGGCCGAGCGGATGCTGGCCGACATCGACAAGGATACGGTCGATTTTATCCCCAACTTCGACGGCTCCCAGAAGGAGCCCGAAGTCCTGCCCGCGCAACTGCCCAACCTGCTGATCAACGGCGCCGACGGGATCGCGGTGGGGATGGCCACCAACATTCCGCCCCACAACCTGGGCGAGGTCTGCGACGCGTTGCTGGCGCTGGTGGCCAATCCGAACCTAAGCCTGGAGCAGATCCTCGACATCATTCCCGGGCCCGACTTTCCCACTGGCGGCCAGCTCCTGGGGCGGCAGGCGGTGCGGCAGGCCTATCTGAACAAGCGCGGCAGCCTGATGATGCGGGCGTTGGCGGCGATCGAGACCGACAAGCGAAGCGGTCGCTCCGCGATTATCGTGCGCGAAATTCCCTACCAGGTGAACAAAACCCGCCTGGTCGAGCGCATCGCCGAACTGGTCAACGACAAGCGGATCGAGGGAGTCAGCGACTTGCGCGACGAGTCCGACCGCGACGGGATGCGCATCGTGGTCGAGCTCAAGCGCGACGCCGAGCCGCGAGTGGTGCTCAATCAGCTCTTCAAATTGACGCAGATGCAGCAGAGTTACGGGCTGATCATGCTGTCGATTCACGAGGGGCGGCCGCGCGAGCTTGATCTGCGCGAGATGCTGCATGCCTTTCTCGACCATCGCCGCCGCGTGCTGACCCGGCGCACCCAGCATGAACTGGCCCAGGCCGAGGCCCGCCTGCATATTCTGGACGGGCTGTTGATCGCGCTGCGCAACCTGGACGCGATTATCGCCCTCATCCGCGCCGCGCCCGACGCCGAGTCGGCGCGCAGCCAATTGATGACGCGCTTCAGTCTGAGCCAGCTCCAGGCCCAGGCGATCCTCGATTTGACGCTGCGCCGGCTGACTTCGCTGGAACGCGGCAAGATCGAAAGCGAGCATCGCGAGACGGCGGCGAATATCGAGCGCCTGCGCGGTATTCTGACCGACGAGCGCAAGCTGCTGGGGCTGGTCGCGGAGGAAATCACGGCCATCAAGGAGGAATTCGCCGATCCTCGCCGCACCCAGATTATCGAGGATCAGGGCGAGCTCTCGATCGAGGACCTGGTGGTCGAGGAAGACGTCCTGGTGACGGTCACCCACGGCGGTTACATCAAGCGCACGCCGCTGTCGCTCTACCGCACCCAGCGCCGCGGCGGGCGGGGCAAGACCGGCGCCTCGACCAACGAGGAGGACTTCGTCGAGCACCTGGTCGCGGTGTCCACTCACGACCGGCTGTTTTTCTTCACCAGCGCGGGCAAAGTTTACGCCTTGCAGGCGCACGAGTTGCCAGAGGGCGGGCGTGCCGCCAAGGGGCGTTCGATCGCCAATCTGCTCAGCCTGGCGCCCAATGAGAGCCTGTCGGCTTTCATCACCGTGCCCAAGGAAAGCGAGGGACGCTACCTGCTGTTCGCCACCAGGCGCGGCATGATCAAGAAAACCGAGCTGGGTCAGTTCGAAAACGTGCGCGCCAATGGAATTATCGCCATCCTGCTGGAGGACAATGACGCACTGATCGCCGTGCGGATCACCGACGGCAATCAGGAAATCGTGCTCTCCACCCGCGAGGGCCAGGCCATCCGCTTCAAGGAAGCCGAGGTGCGGCCGATGGGGCGCGGCACTTACGGCGTCAAGGCGATGGAGCTGGATGTGGCGGGCAACGGCGCGGCGGCCGACGAAGTAGTGTCGATGGCCACGGTGCGCGACACCGAAACCCTGCTGGCGGTCTCCGAGTTAGGCTATGGCAAACGCAGTCCGGCCTCGGAGTATCGCCTGACCCATCGCGGTGGCAAGGGCGTGGTCACCATGCAGGTCACCGAGAAAACCGGCAAGGTGGTGGGTGTGCGCCAGGTGGGTAGCGACGATCAAGTGATGCTGATCACCGACGGCGGCAAGGTGATTCGACTCGACGCCAAGGGGGTGCGGGTTAGCGGGCGCAATACTCAGGGCGTGCGGCTGGTGCGGCTGGAGCCGGGCGAACACGTGCGCGCGATGGCGGGGCTGGCCGAGCGCGACGAGGGCGACAATGGCGAAGAGGAGGAAGACGAGGGCAGTTCGGAGTAAAGGGGGCGGTCTCCGCGTCCGCCCGTCCTCGTGGAAGTCGGGCGCGGCGTCACAACCGGGGGGTGATTTGCCGTGGAACACAAGGTCGATAGGCTCACGGGCAAAGAGCGGTCGCGCAGCGCTGCCGCGCGAGTCGTTTGGCAGTTCGATTCACTCGTTGCTGTTCGTCGCTTCGTGGCCTCGCTGGACGTGCTGTACGACATTGGGGGAGAATCGCGCATATTTCCTTTTGTGGCCTGGTCGGATCCCGACGCATCGGCGCGCGCTGAAGAGTTCTCGGAGCGCGTCGAGTACGCAGGGCGATTCGTCGCCGAACAGGCTGTCAGCCGACTCCGCGCCGCCGGCGAGGCGGTCTATTTCATCGACAACCAGGAAAGGCTGGTCAAGCAAACCGCCGATGGCCGCCGGTTCGAGGTCCGCGTTACGAGGGCGATGAGGTTCTTCGAGAGCTGCCTCGCCGATGAGGGGCGGGCCATGGCTGTGGCTGCTGGCCGGGCCCAACGGCGCCGGCAAGAGCACGTATGCGCCCAACTTGGCCGCGGACGTCGAAGGAACCGTAAAGCCGGATGAGTTGGTTGACAATTTTTCCCCACTGTCATCAGAAAGCAGGGCTTTTCAAGCCGATCGCCGGACGGTTCGCCGCACGGCCGAGCTCCTGGAGCAGCGCCGGAGCTTTGCGATCGAGACAACGCTTTCAGGGCGACGTCATATAAAGCTGACCGAGCGCGTGAGGTCCGATGGCTGGAGCGTCGGCGTGGTCTACATCGGGCTTGGCAGTCCCGGAACTGGCCATCGAGCGGGTCCGCGAACGGGTAAGCCAAGGCGGGCATGATGTGCCAGCGGCCGACGTCCGAAGGCGCTACGGACGTAGCCTGGGAAACCTTGTTCGGATTTTCAAACTTGTCGATCGGGTCATAATTTTGGACAACTCGTCCGTGCGAAATCGCATGAAGCGCGTCCTGGAAGTCTATCGAGGCAACTTAGTATTCAAAGCGCGCAGGCTGCCAAAATGGCTGAAAGTGCCGCCAGGGAGGAAGGTATGAAGGGACTGGTTGCTCCGAGCCGACCTTGCCGCATCACGCATCAGAGCACTCATGCGACGCATCCTCGATTGACGGCGGCTCTCGTACTGGTGTTCGGTGTCGTCGCGACTCGAGCGCTGGCGATGGAACTCCATAGTCCCGCCTTCCCGCCAAATGGCCGGCTTCCGCAGATCTACGCCTGCGCCGCCGAAGGCGGCAAAAGCGTTCCGCCACCCCTGCGATGGTCCGATGTTCCGCCTGAGACGAAAAGCCTGGCCCTGACCCTGCAGGACCTCACTTCGCCCCACAAGGTCATCCACTGGATTGTGTACAACATCCCGCCCGCCAGGGACGGAGATTTCCGTGTTTCAAGGCGGATCGGAGAGCCGGGCCGCAACCAGCTCGGCCATCTGAAATATGACGGCCCCTGCCCGCGCCATCCGGGCCAAACGAATCGCTATGACTTTACTTTGTACGCCTTGGACCGAAATATCGCAGTCAAAAATGCCGATTTCTCACAGCTTCAGTCCGCGATGAAGGGACATATCCTGGAGCGGGCGCAGTTAGTGGGAATGCTTGCCCCGCCGCCCACCGGAACTTCACCTTCCGCGAAGCGCGAGAGCGCGCCCTAACCATCATCATCACGGGCGCGTTGGAGCGCTTAAGGTACGGCCCTCGCCGAGTAAGGACCCCGGCACAGGCGCCAGCTCGGCGCGGGTTCTGGGTAGACATTGAGGATAGTTCTGCTGAATGAATTCCAGCAGTTGCTCGCGCACCGCGCAGCGCAAGTCCCACAGCAAGCTGGAATTCTTGGCGCTGACCAGAGCTCGCAACTCCAGGCTGTGCTCGGTGGCGTGGGTGACTTGCAGCACACAGACCTTGCCATCCCATTGCGGCAGGCCCTTGGTCAGGCGGGTGAGCTCTTGGCGGATCGCCTGTACGGGGGCGGTGTAATCGACGTACAGATGCACGGTACCCATTAATTCAGCCGACTGGCGGGTCCAGTTTTGGAAGGAATGCTGGCTGAAGTAGGTCAGCGGCAGGATCAGGCGGCGCAGGTCCCAGATACGGACCACCACATAGGTGGTGGTAATCTCTTCAATCCAGCCCCATTCGTTCTCAACGATGACCACGTCCTCAAGCCGGATTGGCTGCGTGATCGCAAGCTGAACTCCAGCCACCAGATTCTCCACCGTGGGCCGCGCGGCCAAACCCACCGCGAGGCCGGCGATTCCAGCCGAGGCCAGGATGCTGGCGCCCAGCTCCTTGCCCCAATGAAAGGACATCAGGCCGATCGCCACGGCCAAAATCGCGATAAGCGTCATCAGGATGCGGCGGAAGATGCGAATCTGAGTGACAATGCGCCGGGCGCGAAACTCGTCAGTCTCGGTGATTTGAAAATGCGCGATTAGGCTCTCGGAGAGCGCCAGTGCCGCCGTGATTAACAGCCAGGTGACGGCGCCGATCTCCAACAGCCCCAACACGTGTTGCAGGAAATCGGCCAACTCGTGGGGAAAACGCAGCAGCGGTGTCACCAAATCGACCGCGTAGATCGGCAGCGCCAGACGCAAGGGAGCGCTGCAGTTGAGCATCAGAAGCTGGGTTAGCTTGCCGGGATGGCGATCCAATCGGCGGAAGATCGCGAAGGCGATGCGATGGGTGATCAAGCCCGCGATAATCGCGCCTGCGACCAGAGCAGTGGAAATTGCCAGCCGATGCCAGTGAGCAAGAAGCGTAGGGATCGCGGAAATCCAGTCTGCCCACATCATCGCCTTGGCTCCTTTCGACTGATCAAATCAAGGCCCGGTTGACCTATCCGAAAATAAAAGATTGGCGAGGGGTCAGGCCGCGGCCTTCACCACCGTACAGTCTTAAAGCGCTTCTTTCAGCCTTGTTCAGGCTAACAGCCTGGGCTGCATCGGGCGAGCATTCGAGCGCGAGCCCTAATGATCGCCCCGATTTCCGTAAGCTTTGAAAAGTAATGCTCCCACGGAAAACGCGCGCGCTGAAAAGCCTGCGTAACACCTTGCCGCAGTTGCGCTCTCAGGCAATGGCAGGGTATGTGATAAGGACTCGCTCCGCCAAACCAGACTTGGCGGTGCAATCCTTACCAAAATCGCGCTTTGGACACGGGCGCATCCGGCACGGCTGTGTCAGCCCGAGCGCGGAAAGGCAATCGTGTTGAGAAAAAACCTAGCCAAGTTCGGCATGTTTGTGGCCGTAGCGGGAATGATCGCGTGGGGAGCGCCAGTGGTCCACGCACAAGGGGCTGGCGCCGAAGCCCAGTTGCGCGCGATCGTGGCGGGAGCGCAGCGTTCGGCCAAGAACCGCGCGCGTGACCGCTATCGCCATCCGGTGGAAACATTGGAATTTTTTGGGCTGCGGCCGGATATGACAGTGGTCGAAATTGCGCCCGACGGGGGCTGGTACACTGAAATCCTGGCGCCCTATCTGAAACCTCAGGGCAAGCTTTACGAGGCGGTGCCGCCTGGGCGTTCGCTTCAGAGCTTCCGCAAGAAAATTGCAGCCAATCCTGAGCTGTACGGTAAGATTATCGTCACCGAATTGAATCCAGAAAAGAAAGCCGCCATTGCCCCCGCCGGTAGTGCCGACCTGATTCTGACCTTCCGCAACGTTCATGACTGGGTTGCCAAGGGCGATGCGGAAAGCTACTTCCAGACCTTCTACCGCGCCCTCAAGCCTGGTGGCACTCTGGGCGTGGTCGATCACGGCAGCAAGCTTCCGGCCGACCCCCACGCCCGCTCAGGCTATTTGACCCAAGGCCAGATCGTTGCCCTGGCGCGCCAGGCCGGGTTCAAACTGGCTGCCAGCTCTGCTATCAACGCCAATCCCAACGACGATACCGATCATCCCGCAGGGGTGTGGACTCTACCGCCCACCTTTCGGCTGGGCGATAAGGATCGGGCCAAGTATGCCGCCATCGGCGAAAGCAACCGACTAACTCTGAAGTTCGTAAAACCGGCTGCCACAAATAAGTGAAGCGTTTCGCGGCCGAGAAACCGGCAGCGGCAACTGGTGGTGCGTGCAGCGCCCGCGCCACTAGTTGCCAAGCAAAATCCGATCACCTTCGAATTGCTTGCCTTAGGACGTGTTGCAGCCTATTTGCGAGCTATCAGCCAAGGCCCGAAGCTCGTTAAACGTGTTCGATTGGAAGCGGTGGGGCCGAAGGGTTGGGCGCCACCAAGTTTTCGACGGATTTCCCTACCGGCCGCCTGAATATGTGCCCTGCCTCTGTCGTCTCGACGTTTAGCGGCGGGTTAAGGGCAAGTTAATCTTTTCGCACCTATGGCTTTGATTCTCCGCTTTTTAGTGCTACGCTAGATTTAACTTACTTTTGCATTACAAAAAGCTATCCAAAGAGGATTTGAGCATGCGGTACGAAAGGAGTACGTCACAGTTGGCTGATACCCAATTGGTCAACGGAAACCCCGAGATCATGACGGTCTCGATGCTGGCCGAGTATCTGCGCTGCCATCCCAGTACGATCTATCGATTGTTGCGGCAGAAACGACTGCCCGGATTTAAGATCGGCAGTGATTGGCGATTTAAAAAATCGGTAATCGACCAGTGGTTGAAAGAGGTTACGGTAAGCGCGCTTGAGGAGTGAACGGCATCTTTGGTGCCGCTCGCTCCTCAAGCACGTTCTAGCCCAACAGCTTGCGGGTCACGCCCTCGATACGATCGAAGGCCTCGCGCAGGTTCTCCAGGGAATTGGCATACGACAGGCGCACGAACTGCGGTGCGCCGAAATCGGTGCCACCCACGGTAGAGACCAGCGCTTCGTCCAGCAGGATGCGGGCTAGACCGTCGCCGTCACCCACCGGCTGGCCGTTCCATTTGCAAGCGAGCAAGGCCGAGACGTTGGGGAAGACATAAAAAGCGCCCTCGGGTACGTTGGGCAGGCTGAAGCCTGGGATGGTGCGTACGCGCTCGACCACAAAGTCGCGCCGGCGATGGAATTCGGCCGCCATTTGCCGGACGTCGTCCTGCGGTCCGTTGAGCGCCTCGACCGCCGCGGCCTGGGCGATCGAATTGGGGTTGCTGGCGTTTTGCCCTTGCAGGCGAGTCGCCGCGGCGATGACCTCGCGCGGTCCGGCCGCCATTCCGATCCGCCAGCCGGTCATCGCATAGCTTTTGGAGAGCGAGTTGATGACGATGCCATGCTCCTTGAGTCGCGGCTCGATGGCAAAGAGGTGGGGTATGGGACCGCCGTAACTGATGTGCTCATAGACGTCATCGGAGATGACCCAAAGCTTGGCCTCCACAAATATCCGTGCGAGCGCGCGCAGATGCTCTTCCTGATAAACCGCGCCGGTCGGGTTGCAGGGTGAATTGAGAATAATGCCGCGGGTGGCCGGGGTCAGCGCCGCCTCAAGGCTTGAAGGGCTCAGCCGAAAGCCGTCGCGCTCCGCGGTGGGCACCAATTTGGGCGTGGCGCCCGACAATTGTACCATCGCGATGAAGCTCACCCAGGCCGGAGTAGGAATAATGAACTCGTCGCCTTCATCGAACAGGGCGTTTATCAGGTTGGCAGCCGCCGGCTTGCCGCCCGCCGTTGCCATCACTTCCGCTGGCTCGTAAACGAGCCCATTTTCACGTTTGAGTTTGGCGCAAATCGCCTGTTTGATCCGCGAGGTGCCGCTAACCGCGGTGTATTTGGTCAACCCCTCGGCCATCGCCGCGCGCGCGGCCTGCTTAATGCGCTCGGGGGTGTCGAAGTCGGGTTCGCCAGCGGCCAGCGAAATCACGTTCTTGCCGGCTTCGCGCAATTCGATCGCGCGCGCCTCGGCCGCCAGGGTGGCCGAGGGCTTCAGCATGCCAACCCGGCGATTGAGCTTGATCATCGATCAGTCCTTTGCATGGCCGCTGCCCGGCCGCGGGAATATTAATCCAGTTTAAACTTCTCGCGCAGTTTTTGCATGACGTTGGGGGGAACCAAGGCCGGCAGCCGTTGGCCATAACTGGCCACCTCCTTGATCAGGTGGGAGGCGGAAAAGAACAGGGCCGGATTGGCGAACAGAAAAATCGTCTCCACGTTGGGCTTCATGTACTTATTGAGATGGGTCATGCCCAACTCGTACTCGAAATCGGTCACCGCGCGCAGGCTACGGATAATTACCCGAGCGCCGATTCGTTCGGCGTACTCCACCGACAGGCCGCTGAATTTGTCCACGCGGGCCCGCGGTTCGAGGTCACGCACACTTTCCCGGATCATTTCCACCCGCTCGTCGGCACTGAACAGGGCGCTGTCTTTGTGCGGGTTGTAGGCCACGGCGACGATTACTTCGTCGAAGATTTCCACCGCCCGGCGCACGATATCGATATGGCCGTTGTGGATCGGGTCGAAGGTTCCCGGATAGACCGCGCAGCGCATGCGCGTACTCTGCTGGTTGTTCATTCCGCCGCTGTCTCCTCGAGGCGGTACAGCGCGATCTGATGGTCGCCCAAAGTAGCCAAGCTGATACGTTGCAGGCCCGGGCGCGAAGCGGGCGCAAGCTCCAGTTTGGAAACCTCTGTTACCGCCCATCCCCCTGGCGCAAACAATTCCAACTCCACCAGCCGGCTCAATACCGGCTCACCCCAGCCGCGCCGATAGGGAGGATCGAGCAGAATCAAATCGAACCGGGCGCGCTCGCGCGCAAGCTGCTCCAGCGCGGTCCAGATATCGCTTCCTATCACCCGTGCGCGTTGGTTCAGGGCCAAGGCTGCCAGGTTATCGCGCAGCGCGGCCAGAGCGGGGCGCGCGCCTTCCACGAAGGTGACGTGGGCGGCGCCGCGCGAGAGCGCCTCGATTCCCAGCGAGCCTGTGCCGGCAAACAGATCGAGCACGCGCAGTTCGCTCATTCCGAAGCGGGCCGCTAGGCGCGAGAAAATCGATTGGCGAACCCGTGCCAAGGTTGGTCGGGTGGCCAATCCGGCTGGGGCCTTGAGCTTGCGCCCGCGGGCGTCTCCCGCGATTATTCGCATAGTCGCCGCCGGGCGCGCGCGGCTAGCGCGGAACAGCGGGCGGAGTGAACCCCGGCCCGCCAATCGGTCGCCCGCTTTTGTAACATCAGTTGGGATAGATAAAGAATCCTCACGGGGGAAGCAAGGCGCAAGCCCGCGCGCGTCGCCGGCGCGGGCAGAAGGGTGGTGGTACTTGCTACGCAAATAGCTTTCGGATACGAGTTCATACTGTTCGCCCGGCGCGTGGCGGCGTCAGATTGAGATCGATGACCGAGCATAAAGAAATCAACTTTTCGCAGCCGGTGTTGGCGGAGTTGCACGACCTCCTGAGCCATTATCCCACCAAGCAAGCCGCGCTATTGCCCGCGCTATGGTTGGCCCAACGCGAGTTTGGCTGGATTAGCCCCGAAGTGGAAGCCTACGTCGCGGGGCTGCTGGGGTTGGCTCCCTCCCATGTGGCCGGTGTGGTTTCATTTTATACGATGTTCTACCGCAAGCCGGTAGGGCGCTGGCATTTGGAAGTGTGCGGCAATCTTTCCTGCCGCTTGCGCGGCGCCGCCACTATTATCGACTGCGTTCGCGACAAGCTTGCGATCGGACCGGGCGAAACCACGGCTGATGGCAAATTCACGCTCAGCGAAGTGGAGTGTCTGGCCTCCTGCGGCAGCGCGCCGATGCTTCAGCTCAACCATGGCCCCTTCTACGAAAACCTCACGCCCGAATCGGTGGTTCGGCTGATCGACGAGCTGGGCAGTCGTGGCGATTGATCTGCTCATTGGCGCCGTCAAGGCGATCGTGGTGATCCTGATGGTGCTCAACCTGTCAGCGCTTCTGCTGTGGTTCGAGCGCAAGGGCAGCGCCCTGATTCAGGATCGGGTGGGCGCCAACCGTGCCAACATTCTTGGTTTGGGACAGCGCCTGGGACTGCCTAATCTGGGCTTCGTCAACACCCTGATGGCGGATCCGCTCAAGCTCTTTACCAAAGAAGACTTTGTTCCCGCTGGCGCCGACCACTTTTTGCACAGCTTGGCCCCTTTTCTGGCCATGTTTCCGGTGCTGGTAACTTTCGCGGTGGTGCCCTTCGGCGACGAGTTGACCATCGGCGGTTACCACATCAGCCTGCAGGCCGCTCCGATCAACGTAGCCGCGCTCTATGTTCTGGCCACGGTTGGTATCGGCGTATACGGCGTCGCACTGGCCGGTTGGGCTTCCAACAACCGCTGGGCACTGTTGGGGGGTATTCGCGCTACCGCGCAGATGATCTCATACGAGCTGGCGATGGGCTTGGCGGTTATCGCGGTGGTTATGACCTACGGCACCCTGGATTTGCAGGTGATGTGCCGGGCTCAGGGGGGGGTGTGGTTTGGCTGGCTGCCGCGCTGGGGAATTTGCGTGCAGCCGGTGGCTTTTCTGCTGCTGATGACGGCTGGGATGGCGGAATCCAAGCGCGTGCCTTTCGATTTGCCCGAGGGCGAATCGGAGCTTATCGCGGGCTATTTCACCGAGTATTCGGGTGGCAAGCAGGCCGTCTTTATGCTGGTGGATTTTGCCGAAATCGTCCTGATCTCGGCCCTGGTCACGACCTTTTTCTTTGGCGGCTGGCAGGTCCCCTACCTCTATCCCACTGGCTTCCATTTTCCCGGTGGCGCCACGCTGGCACTGCCCAACGTAGTGGTGGCCATCCTGGGTATAATCAGTTTTACCCTCAAAGTGGTAGTTTTCTGCTGGTTGCAGATCCTGGTGCGTTGGACCCTGCCCCGCTTTCGCTATGATCAGCTCATGCGGCTGGGTTGGAAGGGGCTGTTGCCGCTGGCCGTGGCCAACCTGGTGGTCACAGCCTGCGTAATCGTGCTGGCGGGGGTATAACAGCGATGCCGCTTGGGCTGTTCGCTTTTCTGGCCGCATTGGCGGTGCTCTCCGCGCTCGGCGTCATCGTTCAGCGCAATCCCATCCACTGCCTGCTTTCGCTGGTGGGAACGCTGCTGATCATTGCCGTGCTCTTCATTGGCCTGGGCGCGGTGACCGTGGGTTTTTTGCAGGCGATCGTCTATGCCGGCGCGATCATGGTTTTGTTTCTCTTTGTTATCTGGCTGCTCAATCTGCAGGTCGAACCGCCCGAGGGTGGGCGGCTGGCGCTCAAGGTTCTGGCCGCGTTGTTCACTGCAGCGCTGATTGCCGAGCTGGTGATGGTCTTCGTGAATCTGGGGCCAGCGCTGGGCGGGAGCCAGCCCGCGGTTGGGGCCGGTTACGGCGACATCAACCGATTGGCGCAAACGCTTTTCTCCCAATACCTAATCGCTTTCGAAGTGACCTCGATTTTGCTGCTGGTGGGGGTGGTGGGCGCGATCGCGTTGGCGCGTCGGGTGGCGCCTGGCGAGGCAGGAGCCGTGAAATGAGCGTGACGCCGATCGATTACTTCCTTGTGTTGAGCGGTGTGCTGTTTTGTATCGGCGTTGCCGGTGTGCTGTTGCGGCGCAACATCATCATCATGTTCATGTCGATCGAAATAATGCTCAACGCTGTTAATCTGGCCTTCGTCGCGCTTGGGCGTGCGCTCAACTCCACCGACGGCCAGGCCATTGTGTTTTTCGTGATGACGGTGGCGGCGGCCGAAGCCGCGGTCGGCTTGGGAATCATTCTGGCGATTTTTCGTAACCGCGAAACCGTTAACGCCGACGAACTCAACCTGATGCGCTGGTGAGCCGATGACGGTTGCTTTTCCGGCCCTGGGCCTGATTTTGCTCTGCCCTGTCCTGGGGGTCGTGTTCAACCTGTTCTGGGGCGCGCGCGCCGGCCGCGCCGCGGTCTACACCGTAGGGGTGGCTGCGATCGCAATCCCCTTCGCCGTTGCCCTATGGGCAGTGGGTACCCTGCTGACCCTCAACCCGGGTCAGGTCTTGGGTGTCACCTTGTGGCCGTGGATCGAGGTCGGCAGATTTCACGTCCAGATCGCCTTGCGCCTGGATTCGCTGGCGGCGGTGATGGTGCTGGTGGTGTCGGGGGTAGGCGCGCTGATCCATCTGTATTCGTGCGGCTATATGGCTGAGGATCCTGACTTCGCCCGCTTCTTCACCTACATGAACCTGTTCGTGTTCTCGATGTTGCTACTGGTCTTGGCCGCCAACCTGCTGCTGATGTTTGTAGGCTGGGAAGGGGTCGGGCTGTGCTCCTACCTACTGATCGCGTTTTGGTACACCGATCCACAGTTTGCCTATAACGGCCGCAAGGCCTTCGTGGTCAATCGTATCGGTGACGCCGGCTTTATCCTGGGGCTGCTGACCCTATTCTGGGCGTTGTCTTCGCACGGCTTCTGGACCCTGGACTTTGTGCAGATGCAGAGCCATATCGCGGTGGTGACGCCCGCTTTGGCTACGGCCGCGGGCTTGCTGTTGTTTGCGGGCGCCACCGGTAAATCCGCCCAGATTCCGCTCTACGTCTGGCTGCCCGACGCGATGGTCGGTCCTACGCCGGTCAGTGCTTTGATCCACGCCGCGACTATGGTCACGGCTGGGGTCTACATGGTGGCTCGCCTCAACTTCCTCTACATGCTCAGCCCGCAGGCGATGGAAGTGGTGGCGGCGGTAGGCACGGCCACAGCGTTTTTCGCCGCCACCATCGCCATTGTCCAACCCGACATCAAGCGCGTGCTGGCCTACTCGACCATCAGCCAGCTCGGCTACATGTTCATGGGAGTGGGAGTGGGAGCGTTCGCCGCCGGTATCTCCCACGTCATGACTCACGCCTTCTTCAAGGCCCTGCTCTTTCTGTGCGCCGGCTCGGTTATCCACGGATTGCACGGCGAGCAGGACATGAACCACATGGGCGGGCTGGCGCGCAAGATGCCGATCACTTGCGTGACGATGTGGATGGCGACCCTGGCGATCGTGGCGATTCCACCGTTTGCCGGATTTTTTACCAAGGATCTGATCCTGAGCTCGGCCTACTCTTCGGGCCATTTCGTCTTATGGCTGGTGGGCTTGATTACCGCCGCGCTGACCGGACTTTACATGTTCCGCCTGATTTTCATGACCTTCCATGGCAAGTCGCGGGTCGCGCCCGAAAAAGCCCATCACATCCACGAATCGCCATTGGTGATGACGCTGCCTCTGATGGTGCTGGCGGCGCTGTCGCTATGCGGCGGCTGGATAGCGTTGCCCCAGGGCCTTCTGTGGGGCAATGTGCTGGGCCGCTTCCTGGCCAGTACGGTGGGCACCTTCAAGCCCCTGTTTGAAACCAACGAAGTCATGCTCAGCGGCTTGAGCGTGCTGGCCGGCCTGACCGGACTGGCAACTGCTTGGCTTTTCTATATCGCTCGTCCCGAGTGGCCCGGCCAACTCGCACGCTCGGTATATGCTTTGTATCGGCTTCTCCTGGACAAGTATTTCATCGACCAAATCTACGATCGGTTGGTGTCGCGGCCACTGTTTTTCATCGGCCATTATGTGCTGTGGCGCGGCGTTGACTCCTTCACGATCGATGGCGTGGTGGAAGGCTCGGCCGTGACCGTCGAGACCGGCGGTGACTTGGCGCGGCGGGCGGAAAACGGCAACGTGCAATCCTACGCCCTGGTCTATTTGCTGGGCGCGGTGGCGGTGGTTGCCTTCTACGTCTACCGGGTGCTCCACTGATGTTTTCCAACTGGCTGACCGCGATGGTGTTTGTGCCGCTGCTGGGGGCAATACTGATTACCCTGCAAAGCAATGAGCGGGGCGCGTGGCGCTCGGCCTTCATCTTTTCGCTGATTCCGCTGGCGATAAGCTTTTATCTCTTTGCCGCCTTCGACCCCGCCAGCACCAGCTATCAGTTCGTGGAAAACTATTCCTGGATTCCGCAATTCGGGATTTCCTATCACATCGGTATCGACGGCATCAGCTTGTTCCTGGTTCTTCTGACCACGATTCTGATCTCGCTCTCGCTGCTTTATTCGGGCGGCGGTGATATCGGGTTTCGGGCCAAGGAATTCTGTTTCTTCATGCTGGTGCTGGAAACCGGACTGCTAGGCGCCTTGGTGGCGGTTGATATTTTCCTGTTCTACGTATTTTGGGAAGTGATGCTTATTCCGATGTATTTTCTCATCGGGATTTGGGGTCACGGCCGCAAGCTGTACGCCGCCTTCAAATTTATCCTGTACACCATGCTCGGCTCGATCCTGATGCTGGTCGCCATCATCTATCTAGTGCTGGCGGCGCGCACGCAGCTTGGGCATCTCAGCTTCGATCTGCCGCAACTCTACCAAGTGCCGTTAACCGCGACCCAGGCCCGCTGGCTGTTCGCGGCCTTCGCCCTGGCCTTCGCGATCAAGGTGCCGATGTGGCCGGTGCATACCTGGCTGCCCGACGCTCATACCGAGGCCCCCACCGCGGGCTCGGTGATTCTAGCCGGGGTGATGCTGAAGATGGGCGGCTACGGCTTCCTGCGCTTCGCCATTCCGCTCTTTCCCGACGTGGCACGCCAAGCCGCGCCGATCTTCATGGCCTTGGCGGTAATCGGAATTGTTTACGGTGCGGTGGTGGCATTGGTGCAGCCCGATCTCAAGCGCCTGGTAGCCTATTCTTCGGTCAGCCATCTGGGGTTCGTGATGCTCGGACTGTTCGCTCTCAATCCGCAGGGCGTTGAGGGCGGGCTTTACCAAATGCTCAACCATGGGGTTTCCACCGGCGCTCTGTTTCTTCTGGTCGGGATGATCTACCTGCGCCGACATACGCGCGAAATCAGCGAGTTTGGTGGTCTGTGGCACAGCGTGCCCAAGTACGCGGGAATCTTCATGGTCGTGATGCTGTCGTCGGTGGGCTTGCCCGGCCTCAACGGCTTCGTGGGAGAATTCCTCATCCTGCTGGGCGCCTACCTGGCGACTTGGCAAGCGGCGGCGGTGGCCGTCACCGGCCTGATCCTGGGCGCGCTGTACCTCTTCTACGCCTACGAGCGGGTGATCTTTGGCCCCATCAAACACAAGATCAATGAAACCCTGCCCGATCTCACGGCACGGGAAATCGCGGTCATGGTGCCGCTGATTGGGCTGATGTTTTTCATGGGTCTTTACCCCAAACCTCTGCTGTCGCGGATGGAACCATCGGTGCAGCTGTTGGTGCAGCGTGCTCACGCCCAGGTCGCTCGGCTGGACCAAAGCGAGAGCAAACAGATGGCGGCGGCCGCGGTCGCGCCGGCGAGCAACCTGAGATGACTGCGAACGCTTTCAATTTCGCCCAGCTGCATTTCGCCTGGCTCCCAATCTTGCCGCTGATCGTGCTGGCGGTGACCGCGATGGTTGTGCTGCTGGTGGGGGCGCGCCTAAGTGAAGAGGAAGGCGAGGGCCTGGGCTGGCTGTCGCTGGTAGGGTTGGTGATCGCGTTTATTTTCGCGCTGGGGATGATCGGTCCCTCCGAGCTGACCTTTTCGGGCGCCTTGGTGGTCGATAATTTCAGCGCCTACTTCTTCCTGATCCTCCTCTTCGCCGCCGCGGTTACCGTTCTGATGTCGCTGGATTACGTGGCTCAGCAGGGCCTGCCCGGAGCCGAATATTACGCGCTGCTCCTATTTGCTACGATTGGCATGCTGTTGATGGCCGCGGCGGGCGACCTCATCATCATTTTTTTGGGCCTCGAGACGATGTCGATCGCGGTCTACGTGATGGCGGGACTGGCCCGGCGCGATCCCAAATCCAACGAAGCCGCGCTCAAGTATTTCCTGCTGGGAGCTTTTTCTACCGGCTTCCTGCTCTACGGTATCGCGTTTATCTACGGTGCCACCGGTAGTGTCAAACTCGCTCAGGTCAGCGCCGCCATGGGTCATTCCAGCCATCAGCCGCTGCTGCTCTTGGGTGTCGGCCTGCTCCTTATCGGGTTCGCTTTTAAAGTGGCGGCTGTGCCCTTTCACATGTGGACGCCTGACGTTTATGAAGGAGCGCCGACCTCGGTCACCGCCTTCATGGCAGTAGGTGTCAAACTGGCGGCTTTCGCGGGCTTCGTGCGTGTCTTCATGGTCCATCTGCCGGCGATAAGTCCGGATTGGAGTTGGGTGTTGTGGGTGATTGCCGCGCTGACGGTCACGGCTGGCAACACCATCGCATTGCTGCAGACCAATCTGAAACGACTGTTGGCATATTCCGCGATCGCCCATGCCGGCTACATGCTGGTGGCGATGACGGCGGGTGGAATTGGCGCCGGCGGCGCAGTCCTTTACTACCTGCTGGGCTACGCCTTCACCAACCTTGGTGCCTTCGCAATCCTGATCGCGCTGGCCCGCCAGGGCGAACCCAATGATCGGATCGACGACTTGCGTGGTCTGGCGACGCGCCATCCGATCCTGGCCGCCGCGATGACGTTGTTGCTGCTGTCTCTGGTTGGAGTGCCACCGCTAGCCGGATTCGTGGGCAAGTTCTACCTGTTTTCGGCCGCGCTGTCGGCTGGCTATGTCTGGCTGGTGGTAATCGCGGTCGTCAATAGCGTGATATCTGCTTACTACTATCTGACCCCGGTGGTTGCCATGTATGCCGGCACCGGTGGCGTCGAGCCCGGGCGTGTCTATGCCCGCCCGGCGTTGGTGGCGGCAATCGCTATAGGCGTGGCGGGAACCATCGCGATCGGGCTCTTCCCCCAGCCTTATATGGCGGCCGCCTCCGGCGCGTTCGCCTCCGCCTTCGGCAAACCGGCGCTGAGCGCGGTCGCGCTGTTTCATTAATTTCCTGCGTCCTCCAACTGCCTGGCTTTGGGGCGGGGTGTTCGCGATGCCGCGGGAAATGTGCGCTCGCTTGGCCATGGGCGCTCTGGCAGACTCGGGGTGGCCCCAATGCCCGAAGTACTGCTTAAACCCGCGCCCGAGGACTCCGCCAGGCAATCCACAGGGGTTTTCCGAGCCCTGCGCCACCGCAATTTTCGCCTGTGGTTTTTCGGCCAGTTTACCTCGCAGGTGGGCTCCTGGATGCAGAACGTGGCCCAGGGCTGGCTGGTGTTCAAGCTGACCGATTCCTCGCTGATGCTGGGAGTGGTCTCCTTTGCCTCGTTGATGCCAGTGCTGGTGGTTTCGTTGTTTGCCGGAGTGGTTGTGGACCGCAGCGATCGCCGCCGCCTGCTGGTCGGCACTCAGAGCGCGATGATGGCCACCGCGTTCGTACTCGCGGCCCTGACCTGGACCGGAGTGGTGCGGGTTGAGCACATCATCGTGTTGGGTTTCCTCAACGGCGTTGCGATGGCGTTCGACATGCCCGGCCGGCAGGCTTTCGTGATCGAGATGGTCGGAGGGCGCGAGGAATTGCCGGGTGCCATCGCGCTCAATTCGATGTTGATGAACGGGGCGCGCGCCCTGGGTCCGGCCTTGGGCGGCCTGCTGCTGGCGCTGATCGGTGAAGCCGGTTGCTTCCTGGTCAACGGACTGAGTTTTCTGGCGGTGATCGGTTCTCTGATGGCGATGAAGGTGGCGCCACGACCGGCTCCCCGTCACGGCGCGATGCTCTGGCGCCAACTGCGCGAGGGGCTGGCCTATGCCTGGCATCACGTGGCGATCTTCAATCTGCTCGCGATGCTGGCAGTGGTCTTTGGGATAGCCATGCAGTACATGGTGCTAGCGCCGATTTTTGCTCGCGACATCTTGCACGGCCAGGCGCGTCTCTACGGCTTTTTGATGGGCGCCAACGGCCTGGGCGCAGTGCCGGGCTCAGCCCTGCTCAGCGCCTATGGTCGCGACGTGCGCCGCCTGCGCCGCCTGCTGATCGCCGGCGCGTTCGGGATGGCGGTGGCGGTGATCGGTTTCGGCCTGTCCACCCACCCCTGGTTATCGCTGATAGCGTTGGTGTGCGCCGGTTGCGCGATGATCAATTACACCGCCGCCTCCAATACCTTGTTGCAACTATTCGTGGCCGAGGAGTTTCGCGGCCGGGTGATGAGCCTGTACACCCTGGCGATGCTGGGAATGACGCCGCTGGGCAGCCTGTTTGCAGGCTTCCTAGGGCAACGCCTGGGTGCGGTGTGGACCGTGGTGTGGTGCGGAGTCCTGACCCTGCTGTGTGCCTGCTATATGCTGCGCAAGGTCAAATATTTTGTGCTGGCGCCCGCGCCCGCTTGAGCCAACCGCCTAAAAGATCAATCCGGAGGCTCTGTAACCCACGCTGTAGTGAGCTATGATGCCTGCGGGCTTGTCGTTACCTTGGCGTGAAGTCGCGGGGTCTGTAAAAATCCCGAGTTGACGCTTGGGCGACAAGTCGTGGTCGGCGGCCTGAAGCCGCGAAAGGAATTTATGGGCAGTTGGGAGCGATGGGATCCGCAGGCGCTGGCCGAACGTGTGCTGGCCGGCGAGGAACTGGAGCGCGAGTGCGCGCGCGCCGTGCTGAACAGTCCGGATGAAGGCTTGGAGGAGTTGCTTCGAGCCACCTTGACTGTGCGCGAGGCCCATTTCGGCCGCCGGGTTAAACTCTGCATGCTGCGCAACGCCCGCAGCGGCATCTGCCCGGAAGACTGCGGCTATTGCTCGCAATCGCGCCTGTCGACTGCCGAGATCCCGGTGTACAAGCTGCAAAGCCTGGCTAGCTTGCTCGAAGGGGCCGAGCGCGCCGCCGCCTCCGGCGCGCGCCGCTACTGCATGGTGACCAGCGGGCGCGGCCCTAGCGCGGCCGATATCGAACATCTAGGCGAGGCCTGCGAACGGATCAGGGCGTGTCATCCGCAGCTGGAGCTGTGTTTGTCGCTGGGACTGACCTCGCGCGAGCAAGCCGAGGCGCTCAAGGCAGCGGGTGCGGGCTGGATCAATCACAATCTCAATACCAGCCGCAATTTCTACCCCAGCATTTGCACCACGCATACCTGGGACGATCGGGTAGCAACCATCGAAAACGTGCGCGCGGCCGGGCTTAACACCTGTGCCGGCGGGATTGTGGGCATGGGCGAGAGTATCGAGGATGTGTTGGATCTGGCCTATGCCACGCGGCGGATGCACATCGATTCAGTGCCGGTCAATTTTCTCAACCCTATCGCGGGCACGCCCTTGGCCGGGCGGCATGATCTGACGCCTCAACAATGCCTGCGCACCTTGTGCTTGTTTCGGCTGCTCAATCCCGGTGCCGAAGTGCGCGCGGCCGGTGGGCGCGAGGTGGGCCTTGGCCAATGGCAGAAGTACGCGCTGTATGCCGCCAACTCGATCTTCGTCGACGGGTATTTGACCACGCCGGGAATGGCTCTGGAGGAGACGCGCCACTTGATCGAAAGCCTTGGTTTCGAAGTCGAGCCGGGGGTCAATTAGGGTTCCGTGGCGAGCAAAGCTCAGGTACCGCCGGCGCCGCGGTCCAGCGCCTTGCGGCTGATGCCGTCGGTGGACGAATGCCTCAACGCCCTGGCGGGCGAGCCGGCATTGAGCGCAGTCAACCGGGCCCGCATCGTCGAAGCAGTGCGCGCCGCGCAAACCGCGCTGCGAGAGCAGGCTAGTGCAGGCCACTTGGAGCGCGACCTGCCGCGCGCGGCCATGGTGGCGCGGATCGTGAGTGAAGCGCGCGGGCGCTTGCTTGACCAAACTGCCAGTTGGCAACCTGTGATCAATGCCACTGGGGTGGTAATCCATACCAATCTGGGCCGTGCGTTGCTGGCCGAGGCTGCGGCCGAAGCAGTGGCACGGGCCGCCCGTGAGCCGATCGATCTAGAATTTGATCTTGCCAGTGGTAGCCGTGGAGACCGCGATCGGCTGGTTGAGGAGGATCTGCGCGCGCTATGCGGCGCGCCTGCCGCCACGGTGGTCAACAACAACGCGGCCGCGGTGCTGCTGGCCCTGGACACGCTGGCGCGCGGGCGAGAAGTAATCGTTTCGCGAGGAGAGTTGATCGAGATCGGTGGCTCCTTTCGGATCCCTGACGTGATGGAAAAAAGCGGTGCCCGCCTGCGCGAGGTCGGGACCACCAATCGCACCCATCTTAAAGATTATGCCCAGGCGATCGGACCCGACACCGCGCTAATGCTCAAGGTGCATCCCTCCAATTATCGGGTGGTGGGCTTCACCGCCGCGGTGGAATTGCGCGAACTGTGTGAATTAGGCCGCCGCCAAGGAATCGCAGTGATGGAGGATCTGGGGTCGGGAGCGCTGATCGATTTGCGCCCGCTGGGGCTCAAGTACGAACCGGTGGTACAGGAACGGATCGCGGCCGGGGCCGATTTGGTGTGTTTCTCGGGCGACAAGCTTTTGGGTGGACCGCAGGCCGGCATCCTGGTCGGCCGCAGCGACCTGATCGAGCGGATCAAGGCTAATCCGCTCAAGCGCGCGTTGCGCTGTGACAAACTGACGCTAGTTGCGTTAGCGGCTACTTTGCAGCTTTATCGCTGGGCCGCCGAGCCCGCACACGAGCTCCCAAGCTTGCGCTTTTTGTCCCGCGGCGCGGAGGAATTAGAGAGTTGCGCGCAACAGGCGTGCGCGATTTTGCGCCAGCGCCTGGACTCCGAGTTTACGATCACGGTGGCCCCGTCCACCTCTGAGGTCGGCTCGGGTTCGATGCCCGGTGAAGAGCTACCGACCCGGGTTCTCAGAATCACCCATCCACATTATTCGCCCCAGCGAATCGCGGCTTGGTTCCGAAGCGCGCGCCCGCCGGTAATCGGCCGCATCCAGGAGGGTGCCTTCCAGCTCGACGTGCGCACCATTGACGATCCGGCACGGCTGGCCATCGAGCTGCCTCCGCTCTGACCTTGCGGGCGAAGCTGGCTTTCCAAACCGCTCTTTTGATTGTGCCCTAGAGCGTTTATGCTTGATCGAGCACCCTGAGCTCGGAGGCGAGAGAGTTGCGATGAAGCGCTGCCCGGAATGCGACCGAACTTACCCTGACAGCGAGCGCTTTTGCGCCACCGACGGTGTGGCCTTGGTCAGCGGCGCGGAGGCGGCGGGCGAACGCGCTACCCAGCGCATGGTCTCGCCGCAGGAGGCGGCGCCGGTGCCGACGCAAGCCGCCGCGGTGGAATGTCCCGTATGCGGGGGCAGGGCTTTGCCCGGCGAGGAAGTCTGCTCGTTTTGCGGAGCTCGGCTGACGGCCGGCGGAGCGACGTCATCGCCGCCGCTGCCGCCGCCGTTGCGGCCCTCCTCGGCGCTGGGCGGCTATAATTTGGGGACGCCAGGGCAGACGCAGACCTTCGACGACGATCGGCCTCAAGCGCAAGTTTCGTCTTGGCGATGGCTCAGTTGGATAGGCTATGTGCTGGCCGCTCTCATCGCGTTGACGGCGGGTGCCTGGTTTGCCTGGCATCTCAATTCAAGGGCCACCCGCATGGCGGCTGCGCCTTCGCCCTCGGCGATCAGCTCACCGGCGGTGAATAGTGGTCCGGTGGCGGCGCTGGCGGCCTATACGCAAGTCCAGGTCACGGGGGAATCGGCCGATGATCCGGCGCGCAATTCCGATGCCGCTATCAAAGTATTCAACCAGAACAAGGCGGGCCTGCTCGATGTCTATCGTAACGCCTTGGCAGGCGACCCTAAGGCGCACGACGGACTGCTGGTTAATTTGACCGTAACGCCCGACGGCAGCGTTACCGCCGGCGCAATCCAGACCTCGACTTCGCCCAACCCGGCCCTGGACGGCGATGTCATCAAGACCATGATGGGCTGGCATTACACTCCTTTTTCCGGCAGCTCGGTGCAGATCAGCTACCCGGTCGTGATGGCGCGCAATCCAGATGAACGCTCTACGGTGGACTCGGCGCTGGCTGACAAGATTGCGCATATGAATAGCGGTGAAAGTCCCGAGTACGCCAATGCCCCAGCAGTGCCCGCGCCTGCCCCCAGCGCGGCCGCTGCCAGCCCGGCCGCTACGGCGGGTGCTGGCGTGGCTTCGCTGGGGCCCAGCGCACCGCCTGTGGCGCCCGAGCCGATCGCACCGCCGGTGGCACGACCACCGCTTCATCGGGAGCGGCCGCCGGTTCGTCACGTGGCGCGTCCGCCGCGCCCGAAGCCCACGCTGCTGGCGCGCGTGCAGGAACGGTTGCGTGCCGACCGTCGCTTTGGACGGGTCGGGGTTTACACCAACGGGGGCGGAGTGGTGACGCTGTATGGCAAGGTATTCGACGACAAGGCCAAGCGGCTGGCGGTCAAAGCGGCGCGTGGCGTGGATGGGGTCAGCGACGTAATCGACAATCTGCATACCGATACCGCCGAGTGGGCGGCGGAGCAAAGTTTGGTGCTGCAGAAATTGCAGGGTGCGGGACTCACCAAGGTTACGGTTCAGATCATTGGTCACGATGCGTACCTGGACGGCGAGGTGAGCAGTAACCTGGAGCGCGAACGGGCGGTAACAATCGCGGAGAGCGCCGCGCCGGTGACGGTGCGCACCAACCTCATACGAGTGGTCCCCAAAGGCATTTTCGGCTTCTAAGAGTGTGAAAAGCGTCGGCGGTGAACTTTAAAAGATTGCACCTGTGCGGCTTCGGTCTGCTAAGCTTGACTTGTGAGTCGAGGGGACCGGAGCGCTTCCCCAGAGGTCTTGGGATATTGACAAGCTGTTAGGGTGGCGCTTATATGGCCGCAGCAGTGCCCGTAGCTAGGCGCCGGCGAGAGAGAGGTTGGAATGCCATCCAGTTGTCAGGCGATTTTTGCTGCTATGCCCAGCAGCTTCAAGCCCGAAGCTGCACAGGGACTGGATGCTACCTATCAGTTCGACCTCTCGGGTGAGGGGGGCGGCAAATGGTACGTGGTGATCAAAGACCAGACTTGCCAGGTGCATGAGGGAAGTCATACCTCGCCCAGTGTCACGCTTTCGATGACCGCGCAAGATTACGTGGATATGATAAACGGCCAAGCTAATGGCCAAGTCCTTTTTATGACGGGCCGTTTGCGTATCGCTGGCGATTTAGGCTTGGCGATCAGAATGCAGAGCCTCTTCCAACAAGGCTGAATCTGATCTATAAATGTATTACGCTCCCTTCGGAGCGCTTCGAATTCTGCCCTATACCATTCCGCTAAATAATCATTTGAGCACGTAATCACGGCTCGGACTTTTGATCAAACGACTTTGGGCATTCGGCTGATTAGCCGCCTGGGCGGCGCACTTGGAAGAGTAATTTCCCGTCAGGAGAAGGGAGCTACATGGGTTCCCAAGAGACTATGAGTAATTCGGTGGGGAGCGAGGGGCTGGAGAACGAAGCGCGCGAGGGCGAAGCTGGTTTGGCTTCCAAGCTGTCGCAGGAGCTAAGCAATTGGCGACGCAAGCGTGGCAACGCCAACCTACGCAATCATGAGGCGCGGCTCAGCCTCAAGCCGCAGAGTTCCGAGCCGGCCCGTACCATCAAGGTTCGCGGGCATGAAACCCTGGTCATCCGCAAGGCCAGGCTGGCCAGCAAACCGCGCCCCGAAGTGACGCCGCCGCGCGCCTAGTATCGCGTCTCCTCAATAGGAGGAGCGCTGCGCGGTCCGCAGAAGCGATGCCGCCCTAGCGGGGCGGGCCGCCACAGCCCATTCGTTGTCAGCGCGGGCAAGGCTGCTCGCGATTTGTGACTAAGCTGCGCGCGGTCCTTCGCTTTACTCGTCTCCGTCCGTTCACCCCGGGGTAAGGTGCTGGGTTGCCAGCTACGGATAGTTGCGAGATGCGCTCCTGGCGTAAGTCTTGGCAATAACCTCGCCAATGCGCCGCCCCGTGGTTATGCAAGTGCGTGCAGGGGTGCGGGTGGGATCGTAGAGCTGGCAAGCGGCGCGAGCCTTGCTCAAGTCTGCCGCGCTACTCCGCGCGACTCAGCCCGGAGGCTGGAAGCAGGCATTTATTCCCAGCGGATAATCTCCACCGGCAATTGTCGCGAGGCTTGGCGCGCGGGATAGATCGTGGCGACTAGGCATAATCCCATCGCAGCCACTGCGACCCAGGCGAAGGCGGCCAGGGAGGGGGCAACCGGCAGGGTTGAGATGCCGTAAATGTCGCGCGGGAGATGAATGAAATGGAAGCGAGCCAGGGCGTCGCAGCCCATTGCGCCTAGCGCCAGGCCGGCGGCCGTGCCGAGCGCTCCTACCACCAGCCCCTTGAGCATGAAGATTCGGCGGATGGCGCCACGTGTCGCACCCATCGCCATCAGGATGGCGATGTCGCGCCGCTTTTCCATCACAACCATGATCAACATAGCCACCAAATTGAAAGCGGCTACCCCGATCAGCAGTGTCAGCACCAAACTGTACACTGTCTTGAGCATCGCAAAGCCGGCCGAGGCGGCCTGATTAAGCTCGATCCAGTTGCGCACACGGTACTCAGGAAAGGGAAAAACTCGGCGCAGCCGCGCGGTGACCAAGGCGGTTTGAGAAAGGTCACGCAGTCGAATCTCGATCCCATCCACCCGCTGCGGGCGGCCGAAAAAGGCCTGAGCTTCGCTCAAATCCATGAAGATCAGATTGTCATCAATAAATTGGACGCCGGAATTGAACAGTGCGCCTACTCCCAGCGGCGCGCTGGTCGCGGTGACCGCGGCACCTGAAGCCGATACGATGGGCGAGACGATCTTGACCTGTTGCCCGACGCTTGTATGCAGCTTTTTAGCCAAACTCTGCCCGATCGCGATCCAGCCCATGAGCGAGGTTTGCGCGGGTTGAGCCTGCCCCAGGCGTCCGAGGTTGCCGGCAATAACATAATTTTGCAACTGCACGATTGAGTTGGGGTTGGAGGGATCGACCCCGCGCACCACCACTCCGCTAGCTGCGGTGGGCGAAGTCAACATCGCTTCGCCGATGATAAACGGATCCGCGCCGGCCACGCCGGGCACGCGGTCGGCCCGAGCCACCGCTCGCTGATAATCGGTTAAGCCGCCGAAGCGGACCACTTCAACCTGGGGGGTTAGACTGAGCACGCGCATGCGCAGATTGGCCTCAAACCCGTTCATCACCGCCAAGGTAATGGTCAGCGCGGCGACTCCCAGGGTGAGGCCGATGGCGGTGAAGAAACTGGTGATGGACACAAACGCGGATTTACGCCGGGAGCCCAAATAGCGCAGCGCGATCAGCGCTTCGTAACCCATCAGCGCACGCCGCGCTGGGCGACTTTCCGCCGCCATGCTCCGGTCATGCACTGGGCCCTGTTGATGACATGAACAGCTCAAAGCTAGGCTGCAAAGGTTGCAACTCGGGCGTCTGAGCCAGTACCACGATGGCGCCGTCGGCGTCCTCGGCTGAGGCAAACTGCGCCAGGCAGCAGACTTGACCCGGCTCTCCAACCGCTCGCATCAGCACGTGATTGAGGTGACCGGTCAAGTCGTTCAACCGGCGGATTTTTTCTTCGCCCTCGTCGGTCCATTGGGCCAAAGCGACGACGACCAAAGCCTGCGTTGTACCGGCACCGCGACTGCTTTGCACCGGGCCGAAGGGCTGGTAGGCACGCTCGCTGCTAAGCTCCAGCATGGCATGCAGTCGGCGGTAAAGAGGCGAGCGAGCAAGTTCGCGCCGAGCCCCGCCCAAATCAGCCAAGCTTTCCCACTCTGAGCAAGCCAGCCAGACTTGCTCATCCTGACCGCGATAAAGGCGCTGGAACTGGCAGCTCTTCTTATGTCGCAGTATTTCTGACAACTCGCGCCACAGCCGCACGCCTTCGTCCAGATGTTCCGTTTTGAAGCGCAGCCGTTGCAATTCGCACACGTGGCGCATGCGCCCGCTGACGCTATTACTATTATGGTTCAATCGAGCAGCGATGGGTTGCTCTCCTTGCCAAGGTTGGCTTCATAATAGCCCCTGTGCGCCGCTCCATTCCACGCCAAGTGCCTTTCAACGGCGGGTTAGGCGGGGCCATTGGCGGCAATTTGATTGGAGGCCTGGTGCCCGTTATGGCATGAGAGCGCGGTGGTTCCATGTTTCTGCAATGGTGCAGCTGGCCACCGAGGATTGACAGCCGCAATTAAACTTGTATTCTACAAGCATATTTAATGGCCGTGCGTGCGAAGGCCCTGCGGAGTCGAAGATGGGCGCATCTAGGGAAGAGGGATTGTTGACTGGCATGCTTACCCGCGAGCACCGAAAGCTCGATGACCTCTGGGGTCAGGCGTTGACGACGCTGAAGGGCGAGGTCACGGCGGCCGGCACACCGCTGGAGTGCTTTGCTAACGAATTGCGCCGACATATTCGAGATGAAGAGGAAATATTCTTTCCTGGCTTCGAAGAGCGCACCGGCCTCACCGCCGGGCCAACCGCGGTAATGCGGATGGAGCATCGGCAACTCGAAGTGCTGCTTCAGGCGCTGGCGGCGGGCGTGCATGGCGGGGCCTCGGATCGGCTCGGCGAGCATGCGGCGGCGCTTTCCAGCCTACTCGATAGCCACGACAAAAAAGAAGAGGGGATGCTCTATCCCATGATGGACCGGGTGTTTGACGAGGACGACGGTTTGGCCCTCTTGGCGCGGGCCGGACTTAAACGCGGTCCGCAATAAGCGGCGGCCGCCTGGTTACGAAGTAGCTATGCGCAACCCAATTGGCCGGCCGTTGGCGCTGGGCTCCGTCTCTCCGCTCCAGATGCTGCGTGGGATGCTCGATATGTCTACCCAATGGTGGCACGATGGCTTTCCGCTGCTCGGTGCGATTCGCTTAGTTCTGCTGGGCGCCACGCTATGGGCGCTTCTTAACTTGGCACACGACCCGGTTCGGGGTGCGATCGTAGTTGCGGTTTGCCTGCCGAGCTTTTTTGTCTTGCGCCAGCGTTAGGTTTGGCGCGATTCAGTTAAGGCTTGAGCGCGGTGCCAGCAGTCTGGCCAGGCTCGTGCGCCGGCGCACCAAGTTGGCCAGGGAATAGCGATCGAGTACGGTCAGGAAACTTTCGCACGCTTCCTCCAGCGCCTCCACTAGGCCGCAGGCGCCGGTAATCAAACAGCGATTACGACTCGCGTCGAAACATTCCACCGGTTTAAATCTACCCTCAGTGTAGCGCACCACGCTGCCAATATTGATCTGCTCGGGTGGCCGTGCCAACTCGATCCCACCCCCCTTGCCGCGATAGGTCCTTATGAATCCGCCGCGAGCCAAATTATGCACGACCTTCACCAGATGATTGCGCGAGATATCATACCGCTCGGCGATCTCGGCCACGTTGGCCATCGGCTGGTCGGTCACAGCCAAGTACATCAGGACCCGCAAGGCGTAATCGGTATGATAGGTAAGCTGCATATGTAACGGCGGGCTTCGTATGGCGCCGGTGCACTAGCTGCCTTGTTCTGCCCGTTCCCTAAAGATATATCAGACATTCGTATTTAAGTGATGACAAGTCAAGCCTCTCGTCTGGCGCCACGGCGGAGGACGCAAGTGTAGGTTGGGTCCGGAATCCTGAACGGTGCCGGCCCAACCGTGGGAGGCCCTCGCAATGGACGGGAACGACCGGTAGCAGCTCTGCCGGCGGATCATCGAGCCCGCCTCTGTGCTCTCGCGGAGGCAAGCTCGAGGATCTGCACCACGGACTTGCTCAGGCCTCAACCTTGATGCCTAGGGCGTCTTCGAAGGCGCGGGTTACCTCGGGCGGCTGGCCAGTCTGAAACGGATAGGCGCGTCGGTTTCCCAACGCTTTGACCCGCGCTTCGTATTCCTCGCGGGTGGGTCCATTTTCATGGTAATCGCGTTCGGCGATCGGCAATCTTACGCAGCGGTTGGTCTCGATATCACGAATCGTGGCCTTGGGATCCTCGCCTCGCTTGATCGCATCGAGGTCGGCCAAAAAGCGCTTGCGGAGCGACAGCACGCCTACATCGCTGGCGCCCAGATGCTCCTGAGTGCGATCGGCAATCGTTCCTTGCCCGACCCAGGCGATGAAATCCTGGTTCATAATATGGGTGGAAATCCAACGCCCGGTGCGTGGATCTTTAATCGGACCGCGCCAATAGGGGATTTTCTCCTGCACATAGGGGTGGCGATCGCGCGGCACCGGGTCGAAACACCAGGTCACGCTGAAGGTGTTCTCGTCGTCCACCGGCACCCTCCATTCGAAATGGCCGCCGGTAAACAGTGCGTTCGGCCATAAGCAGACGCGCCCGATGGTCCACAAGGGATGGTCTTCGCCGGCCCCCTCGCGGATGCGCCGGTAGGTAAAACCGTAATCGAACTCGTCGAAGGCGATCTTTAGATGCCGAGGTGCGACGCCGCCCTCGTGGCGCAGCTTCTTGCCCCAGTTATCGTGCATCCATTCGAAATGGACTGGGTCGATCGAATTCTCCTGGCATTGGAACCAGTTGCAGGGAATGTCGGCATAGACGATTTGGCGAAAACCGTTACGCCAGGTGAAAGGCTCCCAGTTGGGGACCAGGGGCGCCGGCTGCGGCCCCATGTAGGCCCACACTAGGCCGGCGCGTTCGGCGGCCTGATAATGTTTGATGTTGATCTTTTCCTTGAAATGGCTGTTGGGATCGGCCTGTTCCTCGTACGGTTGCGCCACGCAGCGGCCCTGCGCGTCGAAGGCCCAGCCGTGATAATTGCAGCGTAGGCCGCATTCTTCCACCCATCCGTAGGACAGGTCGGCGCGACGATGGGGGCAATGGCGATCCAGCAGGCCGTAGCTGCCTTGCTGGTCGCGAAAGAGCACCAGGTCTTCGCCCATCAGGCGCACCGCCTTGACCGGATTTTCCTCCATCTCGGTGACCGCTGCGATCGGATGCCAGTAGCGGCGCATCAATTCGCCCATCGGAGTTCCGGGACCGACCTGGGTAAAGATCCGGTTGGCGGCTTCGCTCAGCATCGAGATTCCTCCTGTGCGATCAGCCGCGGCGCGGCGCGGCTTTCCTTTGGGAAGCCTAGCTTCTATGATGCCCCGGTCAAGAGCGCAAATTTATCCTTGGGAGGCGTTCGATGGCCAGTTCAGCGCCGCACAATCCTCCGTTCCGTGCCGAGCACGTAGGAAGCTTTTTGCGCCCGCCCGCCCTGCTGGCCGCGCGCGAGGAGTTCAAGGCTGGCCGGCTGCCGGCGGCCCGGCTGCGCGAGCTCGAAGACGAGGCGATCGGTAAGGTAGTCGCTTATCAAGAAGAGCTCGGCTTACAATCGATCACCGACGGCGAGTACCGGCGCGAGGTTTTCTACGCCGATTTCTACGCCCGCGGCCTGGGCGGAATCGCGATGGGTCACGACCCCGAGATCGATCAGACCTTCTTTATCGATACAAGCGGCAACAAGATTCCCATTCCGCAGCCGGTGGTCAACGGGCGGATGCGCTGGCACGGGCCGATCCACGTCGATGACTTCAACTTCATCCGCGCGCGCACCCAGCGCACGCCCAAGATCACGATTCCCTCGCCGACCATTATCCATCTGCGCGCCAGCCGCAAAAACATCAGCCGTGAGGTCTACCCCGAGATCGAGCTGTTTTGGGACGATATCGTCGAAGCCTTCCAAAAAGAGCTGCAGGCGCTGGCCGCGGCCGGTTGTACCTACGTCCAGATGGACGAAACCACGCTGTGTGCGTTGAGCGATCCGGCCGGATGGGAGCGGTTGCGCCGGCGCGGCGAAGACCCGCACAAGCTGCTATACGAGGTGTATCCGGCGGTGATCAACCGGGCGCTGGAGGGTCGCCCGCCCCAGATCCATCTAGCGCTCCATCTGTGCCGCGGCAACAACCTCAGCTCCTGGACCTCCGAAGGCGGCTACGATCCGTTTGCCGAGATGCTCTTCAACCGGCTCAACGTCGATTCCTACTTCCTGGAATACGACACCCCGCGCGCCGGCAGTTTCGAGCCGCTGCGCCAAGTGCCTAAGCACAAGACGGTAGTGCTGGGACTGGTTTCGACCAAGTTTCCCGAACTGGAGGCCAAAGACGCGCTCAAGCGCCGCATCGAGGAGGCAGGCAAATATATTGCCCTGGATCAGTGCTGCCTGAGTCCGCAATGCGGCTTTGCCAGCACCATCCCCGGCAATCTCATCACGCCCGAACAGCAGAGCGCCAAGCTGCGCCTGGTGATCGAGACCGCGCGCGAGGTCTGGGGTTAGAAGGGTAGCCCTATCGTGCGTGCGAAAAAGCTTGGCGTGCGGGCCAGCGGTTGTAGCGTGGCGGATGGAGGGATTCAAATACCCGTCCACCTGCCACGCCAGCTGCGCAATCTGTGAACACAGCCGAGAGTACAAACCATACTTCGCACGATCGAAGGAGGGAAATTCCTCGCCCTCAGCCCGCGCGGGGCGGGCTGGGAGGGCTACTTCGCGGATTTGAGCAATTCGTCGAAATCGATGCTGGATTTTTCCGGAAGCGTCACGGCGACCCGTTGTCCACCCGGTAGCATAATTTGTACGTTTACCCCTTGGGGGAACGTAACCTGAAACTTCCCCTCGCGATCCGAAACCGCTTCCTTGGTAACCGCATCGACGAACGCATCGCCCAGCATCTGGGTGTCGCACAGGAAAGCGATCTTGCGCCCCTCGGCGGCTTTTCCACCCGGTTCACGCAGGGTGCCTTTGATGGTGATATCAGGCATGGTGTTATCACCCTCCTCTCTGAGCCCGCCTTTTATCATGGATTTATACGCTCAACAACGCTGGTGCTGTAGCCATCGGCGCACTCGGCGGCGTCGGATTCACCAGTCGTAGCCGGGGCCATTGTCACTCTGAGCGGCGGAAGCCGAAGCGGCCAGGGTTGGTAAGCCGCCGAGAGTCTGGGCCGCATCGGAGGCGACGATTAGCCCGGTGTGATTGAGGATCAACGGGGCCAGTACGCTGGCGTGCGCCACCACGATGGGAGCTGCCGGGAGGGCGAGGCAGCCGGCGCAACCCAAGAAAACTGCCCCCATACCGGCCCGCGCCGCGCTGTTGCGCCATTGCGCCCCCGTCATTTGGGAAGCTCAGGCGGCGCGGGCAATCGCGCCGTGCGGTTCAACGCCGGCGGCTTGGAGGGCCTCGCGGATGCGCCGGCATTCGTCTGCTTCCAGCGCGACCAGCGGCGGTCGCACGGCGGCGCAGGGCAAGCGCCCCAGAATGGCGAGCGCGACTTTCATCCGATTGTGCATGTCCACCAGCGGGGGTGCGTAAAAGACTTGCGCCAGGGGATAGATGCGCTCGTAGAGGCTGCGGGCGGCGCTCAGATCGCCGGCCTGGAATGCGCTCCACAGCGCGACGTGAAGGTCCGCGATAACGCTACCGCTGCCCGACAAGATGCCGCGGCAGCCCAGTACCAGGGAACTCATCAGCCAGGCGCTGTGGGTGGTCAGCACGCTGAGCGGGCGGGGCAGGTGTTGCAGTACCCGGATGTGGCGCTCGTGCAGCACGACGTCGTTGCACCAATCCTTGATCGCGCACAGGCTAGGGATGCGCTCGGACAGCATCACCAACGTCTCCAGGGGATAACCCTGGCCGCCGGCCAGCGGATATTGAAACGCGATCAAAGGTAGATCGCTGGCCTGGGCGATAGTCTCGAAGTGAGCCAACGCCATCGCAGGTCGCCGCTGGGCGCCCATCGTGAAGGGCGCCGGGGGAAAAACCAAGAGGGCGGAAGCGCCGGCCGCTTGCGCCATTCGCGCCAGGCGCGCGGCTTCCAGCGAGCCGTCGGCGTACACGCCTTGCACGATCGGCAGCCGGTCGCCGATTTCCTCAAGCGTTAAGTCCAACACCCAACGCTGCTCCTCGAAGCTGCACGAGGCCACTTCCGAAGCGTGGGCGTTGACCGTGATCGCGCTCAGACCGGCCACCGCCGTTATGTCGCGCAGATGGCGCCGGTAGGCGGCAGGGTCGATCTGGAGGTCGCGATCGAAAGGCAACAGGCAGGCTGGAATTACGCCTTGAGGCTGAAAACCAAGCGGTGCCATGGTAGCCCTCCCTGCAGTAATTGCACGAACCTATCACCCGCTCGGCCCGGCGGTCTATGGTGAATCAGTGGGCGGCGGCGTGCGCTTGCGAGGCCTGCGAGACGGAGTCGGCTATCTGCCGACTCATTTGCCCCAAGGCTTGGCTGAGCGCCGCAGCCTGGGCACTGGCGGAATCGGAGTCGGCCGTGAGGGTGATCGCGCTGTGCCCCTGGCAGACCATCTGCCCGGCCTGATTGCTGATGCTCCATTGCGCGTCGACCCGGCATTGTCTGCCCGTGTCGCACTGAAAGTTAGTGGCATTGAGCGTGACCGCGTAATCGACGTGGGTGCTGCTATACCAGGGGTAGTTGACGATCCGTACCGGACCGAGCAATTGCGCCAGGTTTTCGTTCAGCACCGAGCGTACCGCAGCGCTGAGTGGCTCGGCCCACAGATCGTTATCGGCGATTTTCAACCGGTTGGCATCGATGCGGGTGACCATCTCTCGCCGGTCCAGGTAGGCGGGCAGATGAATCTCACCCAGTCCAATGGTCAGTTCCGAGCCGGTGCTTGGCGAAGTGGCGCTGGCGGCGATGGGAGTGAGAATGTAATAGCTAGTGCGGTCGGGCACTGGAGCCAGAAGCGATGAGCACGCGGCTACCAGGGGGGCGAATAGGCTCAGGCTGAGCAGTAGTAGATAGGGACGCGCTGTGTTCATTGTGCTCCGGCGGCACGCCCGCGCACCAGGGCGCTGGGGTTGCGCTGCAGATAATCGGCCAGGCGCTGGGTTGCCGCGGCGGCGGCCGACAGATCACGCAAGGTCTTGAGCAGTTGATAATTGAGCGGCGAGTCCGGCTGCGTCACCACCCCCAGTTGGGCGAAAGTCAGGCGAGCCTGATCCAAGGTTTGGGTCGCGGCCTGGCTGGTTTGGCGCAAACTGGTGCTCAGCGTCGCCGATTGGCCACGCAGGTCCCGCGCCAGCTCGGTAAACTGCGCGGTCATCATATCTAGCTTGCGCGTGCTCTCGTTCAAGTTATGCAAAGTGACGGGCATCGCGGCCAGAGTTTGCTGCAGCCCAGGTGCGTTGAGCAGGCGGTTGGCGCCATCCAAGGTCCCGGTCAAGGCTTCGGTCAGGTGGGTGATGTTGACTTCGTCCAACTGGCCGACCAGTCGGCTCAGCGCGGATTGGGCCTTCTGATATTCGGTCTGGACCGTGGGAATCTCGGTATAAACCGAGGGCTGGGGCAACACAAAATGCGGCTTGCTGCCGGGCTTCATGTCCAAGGCGACATAGAGCATCCCGGTGACCAGGCTTTCGATCGCCAACTGACCGCGCAGCCCTGAAGCGACTAGATTCTTGATCGTGCGCTGAGGGTTTTCGATGCGCAGGCCGTGACTTAGGATGCGGTTTTCGTTGAGTTCGATGACAACCGGAATGGTGATGTTGAAAAGCTGGGTATGGTGGTTCTGCCCGGGTTCGTCCAAGGTCAACAGAATACGCGAGACCGAGCCTATCTCGACGCCGCGAAACTTCACCGGCGCACCTACCCGCAGGCCGTTGACATCGCCGGAAAAAAACAGCACACAGCGAAAGGTCTTGGTGAACAAGCGGCCCGAGGCCAAAATCACCACCGCGGTGCCCGCGATCGCAATTGCACCCAGAACGAAAAGCCCCACCAAGGTGGGACTGACGTGTTTACCCATGGCTTGAATCCATAGCTTAGCGTGCCCCGCGAGTTAGAAAAGTCAGCACTTGCGCATTGGGTGGATGGGCCAGCAGCTCCTTGGGAGGGCCGCTGGCGGTCATCGCGCGGTGGTCCACGTCTAAAAAGATAGCGTTGCTGCCGATCGCAAAGATGCTGGCCAGGTCGTGACTGACCACTACCACGGTCGCGCCCAGGTTGTCGCGCATAGCCAGGATCAGGTCATCCAGGCGCCGCGCACTGACTGGGTCCAAGCCCGAGGAGGGCTCGTCGAAGAAGAGAAATTCAGGGTCCAGGGCGATGGCCCGTGCCAGCCCCGCACGCTTCTGCATCCCGCCGCTTATCTCCGAGGGATAGTAATCCTCGAAGCCGCGCAGTCCCACCAGCGCCAGCTTGAGCGCGGCCACCTCGCGAATCTCCGCCGGCTTCAGATCGGTGAATTCGGCCAGCGGCAGGCCGATATTTTCTGCCAAGGTTAGCGAACTCCATAGCGCCGAGCCCTGGTAAAGGATACCGACTCGGCGCAGGATCTGGCGGCGGGCTTCGGCGTCGGCATGAACGAAATCGGCCTGGCCGTAAAAAATCTCTCCCTGCTTGGTCGGATTCAAACCGATTAGATGGCGTAGGATGGTGCTTTTGCCCGAGCCGCTGCCGCCCATGATGATGAAGACGTCGCCCCGATGCACGGTGAAATTAACGTCGCGCATGACCACGAAATCACCGTAAGCCAGCACCAGGTCGCGCACCGTGATCATCGGCGCGCGGTCGCTGGGCGCCGCGGATCCCTCCGCCACGGGATTGTCTGCGGCTTTCAGCGCCATCTTTAGATTCCCAACATGTTGAAGACGAAGGCGAACAGACCGCAAGCGCAGACCACCAGCACGATGCCCATGACCACGGCGCGAGTGGCGGCATCGCCTACCGCCGAGCTGCTGGTGCCACATTCAAAGCCACGCAAACAGCCCGCCAGCCCCACCAGCACGCCATAGACCACGCTCTTGAACAACCCCCCCAGGAGCATAGTCATGGTGACCGCGCTCTCGGTTTCTCTCAGGTATGCGGTGAACGACAGATGGAGTAGGGAGGTGCCGATCGTGGCCCCGCCCAGAATGCCGACCAAGTCGGAGTAAAGGCATAACAGCGGCATCATCAGCACCAGCCCCATCATTCGCGGCAGAACCAGGAATTCCACCGGCGAGACTCCCATGGTCTGGAAGGCGTCGATCTCCTGGGAGACCTTCATGCTGCCCAGCTGGGCGGCAAAGGCCGCGCCAGTGCGGCCGGCCATGATGATTGCCGTCATCATCGCCCCCATCTCGCGCACCATTGCGATTCCCACCAGGTCTGCCACGAAAATGGAGGCGCCGAACTGCTGCAACTGGATCGCGCCCATGAAGGCCAGGATAATTCCGACCAGGTAGCTTATCAGGGTGACGATTCCCAACGCGTGCACGCCACAGTCTTGGATTGCCAGCATTAGGTCGATGCGCCGCCAGCGTGCCCGTGCGGTCATCCAATGCCAAAAGGCGATGGAAACCTGGCCGAAAAAGTTGAGCGAGGAGTTCCAGTTACGGCCATAATCGATACCCCACAGGCCTAATCTTTGCAGGAACGGTGGCGGCTTGCGCGAGGCAGCGGTCGAAACCTTCTCGGGCACCGCCTGTGCCGTTTCCATCATCCGGCGCAAACCCTCGGGCAAGGCACTGAGGTCCAACGCAGCCCCGGCTTGCCGGCAGCGATCGGCTGCTCGCAGCAGGAAAGTCAGGATACTGCTGTCCCAACTCGTCACTTCGGCCGCGACGACCACGCGGGCGGGTTGGCGCAGTTCGGCCAGTTGCTGGCCCAGTTCCTCGGCCGAGGGCATCCCATGGTGTAAGCGCCAAGCGCCCGAAAGCTGCATCAGCAGGGTGCTATCGTCACGCCGCTGCAGAGCAACAAGCGCGTTGGCTGTGGGCAAAGTTGCGGCAGTCATCAGTCAAGCGTTCTTAAGTTGTAGCCTATTGGCGGGGCCGCCGTAAGTGGGAGGGATGCTAAAAGTCGCTTTCTCAACGTTATACCGAGAGTATGCATTCGATCTGCTCGAGCATCGAGCGGCCGGGCCGAACTGGTTAAATCTTCGAGCTCACGGCAGTTGAGCGGCGTTAGCACACCATCGTGGCCGGCGCCCGGCTAGCCCCTCGCGCAGATTGTCCACCGCCATCTCGGCCATCTTTTGCCGCGTTGCCACCGAGGCGCTGCCGATGTGGGGCGTGATCACGACGTTAGGAAAGCTCAGCAACGGACTTGCGGAGTCCAGCGGCTCGCGCGCTGTGACATCCAAGCCCGCGCCGCCCAGTCGGCCGCTAGCCAGGGCCTGCACTAATGCCGGTTCGACGATCTCTTCGCCACGGGCGGTATTGACCAGGATAGCACCAGGTTTCATCAGGGCAAATTGCGCTGGGCCGATCAGTCCGCGTGTGGCCGCGGTCAAGGGAGCGTGGAGGGAAATAAAATCGGCGCGTTGCAGTAACTCGTTTAAGGGCAGGAACTCGGCCTCATCCGGCAGCTTCACTGGAGCGGGATTGTTATACAATATGCGCATCCCGAAACCGCGCCCCCGACGTGCCATCGCCGTTCCGATCTTGCCCATCCCGATGATTCCTAAAGTGGCGCCGTAAAGATCGCGGCCGAGCAGGATGTCAGGACCCCAGGTTTGCCAATTTCCCGCTCGCACGTACCGATCGGCTTCGACCACCCGCCGCGCCACCGCCATCAGCAAAGCAAAGGCCAGCTCGGCGGTCGTCTCGGTCAATACGCCTGGGGTATGGCCGACCGGGATACCGCGGGCCGCGGCCGCGGCCAGATCGATATTGTCGGTACCGACCGCCATCTGGCTTATCGCGCGCAGATGGGGTGTTGCGCGCAAGACTTCAGCATCTAACCGATCGGTGACCATCGTAAGCACCCCTTGCGCGAGGGCTAGATGGGCCCGCAACGCGGCGGGTGGAGGGGGCAGCGGATCGGACCATAAATCGACCTGGGCAAATTGAGCGAGCTGGGCCAAGGCCGAAGCCGCTATTGTTCGAGTCACAAACACGCGCGGCAAGGGGGTAGTCATCGGGGCTCACATAGCATGAGGCGCATCCGCTGTCACTTTGCGTGCGGCTCGCATTCAGCACCTTAACAAGCCGCGCCGGCGCGCCGATAATGATGGGGAAAGTGCACCAAAATGGAGGGACCGTCATGAGTGATGGGACCGAATCCGGCGCTAATCGCCAAGCGTTGCGTCCTCGCAGCGGTGACCTGATGCTGCTGGACCTGGCCGCCGAAGTCGCCCGTCTCAAGCAACAGCCGCAATGGGACGCCACCGACCGCCATGCGCTGAGCCTGGTGAAGGATGCTGGGCTCAACGTGATGCTGTTAGTGCTCAAGCGCGGCGCACACATGGCCGAGCATCACGCCAAGGGGCCGATCGCGCTGCATGTATTGGAGGGTTGTATCCGCTTCAGCGCCAACGGTCAGAGCGTGCAGGCCACGGCCGGCAAACTGCTGGCTTTGGACCGCCAGGTTCCGCACGGCGTGGAGGCGGTGGAGGAATCTACTTTATTGCTGATCACCGCGATCGGGTGAAGGTGGGCGAACGCGGCCATTGATTTGACTGCCGCGGCCGAGGCGGTCTATGGGAAAGAAGCGGCGGGGCGATGGATCAAGAGCGCCCGCTCGGTTTTGCCGATGCATTTTGTATACGAGAGCGCGCCGGCGCGCGTGATTTTTTTCCCCGGCGCATTGTCCCAGCTACCTGCCGAAGTCGAGCGCCTGGGCCGGCGCGCGCTGATTCTCTCCACCCCCGGTCATCGCCAACTTGCCGACGACGCAGCCAGCGGTTTGGGCGCACGCAGCGTCGGCGTTTTCGCCGGCGCCGTGATGCATGTTCCGGTTGAAATTGCTCAGGCCGGCCGCTCGATGGCGCGCGAGCTTAAGGCCGATTGCCTGGTCCCGATCGGTGGCGGTTCGACCACCGGGCTGGCCAAGGCGATTGCGCTGGAGCTGGAGTTGCCGATCCTGGCGGTGCCGACCACCTACGCTGGCTCCGAGCTGACGGCTATCTGGGGGCTTACGGAAAACAGCCGCAAGCGCACCGGGGTCGATCCGCGAGTGCGGCCAAAAACGGTGCTGTACGATCCCGAACTGACCTTGGGATTGCCTTTTGCGCTTTCACTCACCAGCGCGATCAACGCGCTCGCCCATTGCGTGGAGGCGCTTTACGCTAAGCCGGCCAATCCCGCCGTCGCCGCGTTGGCCGAGGAGGGTATCAGGCTGATAGCGAGCAGTCTGCCAAGGTTGGCGGCAAGTGGCGCCGACCCGGGCGCGCGCGAGCGATTGCTGTGCGGCGCGTGGTTGGGGGGCATTGCCCTGGACGCCGGCGGCAGCGCCTTACATCATAAGCTCTGCCATACCCTGGGCGGGAGCTTCAATTTGCCTCATGCTGAAACGCATACCGTGGTGCTACCCCACGCGCTCGCCTACAACGCTCCGGCGGTACCGGAGGCGATGGCGCGAATTGGGCGCGCGCTGGAGAGCGTTACGCCGGCGGACGCGCTTTACGACCTGATCGAGAAGCTGGGCGGGCCGACCTCGCTGCAGCAGCTTGGAATGCGCGCGGAAGATCTCGAGACCGCCGTCGAGTTGGCTGCGCAAAATCCCTATTACAATCCCCGCCCCATCACGCCCGAGGGGGTACGCGCGCTGCTGCAGGCGGCCTTCGAGGGCCGCCGTCCGGCATAGTTGTCCCAGCCGCGCCTATGCTAGGACAAGGCGCGAATAGCAGGAGGAGTTTGGTGGCGCAACTAACCGATCGCAATATCACCCAGGTGGTCCTCTCGCGCTTCGGCCCGCAGCTCGATCCGCGGGTCCGGCGCGTGCTCACCAGCCTGATCGAGCATCTGCACGACTTTGTCCGCGACGTCGATTTGACCAACGAAGAATGGCGCCGCGCGGTCGAGTTCCTCACTGCCACCGGTCATATCACCGATGACAAGCGGCAGGAGTTCGTACTGCTGTCCGATACCTTGGGGGTGAGTGCACTAGTCGATCTGCTGGCCCACGGCAAGCGCGCCGCGGGCGCCACGCAGAGCAGCTTACTGGGCCCTTTTTATGTCGAAGGCGCTCCGGAGTTGGAGCTGGGCGCCAACATCGCTCGCACCCCGGGGGATCCGATTGTCGTGCGGGGGCAGGTAACCGCGGTTGACGGCCGGCCGCTGCCGGGGGTGCTGCTCGATGTCTGGCAGGCCGATCCGCGCGGCTTTTACGACGTGCAGGATCCCACCCAACCGGCGATGAATCTGCGCGGCAAATTTCGCACCGACGCCGAGGGGCGCTACCATTTTCGCTCGATCAAGCCCAAGAGCTATCCGGTTCCGCACGACGGCCCGGTGGGAGAATTGCTACGCGCGCAAGGGCGCCATCCCTTCCGCCCCGCCCATATCCATTTCATCTTGTCGGCGTCCGGCTATCATACCCTCACCACCGCGCTCTATATCGCGGGCGACGAGTATCTGGAATCCGACGCGGTGTTCGGCGCGCGCGACCCGCTGGTGGTAAATTACCAACCCAATTCAGATAATAAGGAGGAAGTGCGAGAGATGATTCACTTCGATTTCAAGTTGGCGCCGCTCAAGCCCTGAGCTCGCCGCCGGCTACTTGCGCGCGCTGAGCCAGGCCTCGACTTCGCTTTCGATTGTAGTGCCCTTGAAGAAGTCGCGATTGGTCGAGGTCCAGAACGCGACCGCGTTGTCGAACAGAAATTGGCGCAGCTCGTCCTCGTCGATGAGATGATGTTCGACCAGTTCGTAAGCTTCTTCCAGCACCTCGCTCATGTCGGGAACGTCCCAATGGCCGATGTCGGAGCCGTACAGCGCCTTGAGGCGGGCCTCGAAAGGTGTCCCCATTGGACGAAAAGCGAGAGCGTTTAGCGGGTCGTCACCCTCGCAGCCGAAGTAGAACTGATTGACGAAGATGTCGCGCAGTTGCTGGGGCGAGGTAATCCCACTGGGGGCCCATTCGTCAGTCAGAGCAGCATCTTCGCCGATATACATCCGGCTGATCAGCGCGTCGAGGATCTGATCTTCGTGTCCTTGGGTGAAGCGGCCGCCGGCTCGCACCATTTCGCGCTTGAGCAGGGCGCGGTCGATGCGATCGGGGTCATAGAGCGCGATCGCCTCGCCGTTGCGCTTTTGCCAATGGCTAATCGCATCGGAGTACAGTGCGCGCGCCCACGCCATGCCGCCTTCCAGAAAGGCGAAGGTCAGCTTGGGAAAGCGCTTGGGCACGCCGCCCATCAGCAGGCCGCGGCAAATGGCGTCGGCGCTGGCGCCGAAATTGCCTAGATGGTTATGGACGTAGTTGGTAACCGATTGGCGCGCACCCCAGCCGTAGCCTAGCGAGTGAAAGGTGGGCGACACCCCCAGCTCCACGCATTTGGCCCAGAACGGATCGTAATCGTATTCAGAATCCAGTCCGTAGGTGTCCATCCAATAGGCCCATTGGCCGACCCCGGGGTAGCGCTTTTCGACCGCCGCGATCGGCCGCTTGACATAACTGGGCACCATGACAGCCTTGAACTTCAGTTCCTTGACTGCGTACTCCAGCTCTTCGATGGCTTCCTGCGGGGTATACATCGGGATGCCTGCGACCGGAGTCAGCCGATCGCTGAATTCGGCGAACATCTCGGCCTTCATCAGGTTGTGCGCGCGCACAGCGGCTTGGCGCACCTCGTCGTCGGCCACGCCCTCTATCTGGAAGCCCAAAGTTGGGTAGATCACGGCGTGGTCCAGCCCCATTTCGTCCAACCGCTCGTAGGTCAGGCGGGGCAGAATCGCGGTGGCCAGGTCGCGGGTATTGGCGGCGGCGATTCCACGCCAGGTCGGGCGCAGCTCGCGACGCTCGCGCCGTTGGGCGGGCGAATTTTCGCGCCAATGGGAACTGGTGTGGCCGCTATCGAAAGCCCGCCGGTAGCGGTCCACCATGGTGGCGCCTGCTACCCGCTTGAGGTAGTCGAAGAACACTAGCCCCATCTCGAAGGTGTGGCCGTCCGAATCGATCACCGGATATTTCAGCTGCGCGCGGATGGCGGCCGACTTGGAGCTCTGACTGATTGCCGAAGCCATCGCTAAGCCAAGCTTCTAATGGCGTCAGGCTAGCTGAGGTGCGGGTGCGCGCCGCGGACCGTCCATGATCTTGCGCACCCAAACCAGCTCCTCGGGCTTGAGGGCGCCAAAGCTGTCCTGACTCTGATGCTTGAGTTCGCGATCCTCCGCGGTCAGCTCGCGCACCGTCGCGCAGTATTCAAGCAGTAAGCCGTTGGGATCACGGAAATAAATGGAGCGGGCCCAGTTATGGTTGATAACCGGAGTTACTTCGATTCCTTGGGCCACCAGCTCTTCGCGCCGCTTGTTCAAGGCCTCCAGCGACTCCACCGCCATCGCGAAATGGTAGAAGGCGCCGGGCAGATTTTGCGCGCTGTTGATATCGGTGGCATACTCTTCGGGCACTCCAGGCACCCGCTCTGGACACATGAAGGCGAAGTAACAACCGCCCCCGCTATCGAGGAAGACGTGTTTGATGCGCCCGCCCTGCTTGGGTTCCAGGATGTCCTGGAAGGCAATCTTCCAACCCAGCTTCTTAGTATAAAATTCAATGGTCCCCTCGAAATCGAGGGTCGAAAGACCGATATGATGCATTCCAGGCATGGCGCGCCTCCAGCGTAGATTCATCTGAGCGATAACACGCTCCGTGCGCACCCGTCAATCGCCCGGAGCTTGTCCCCCGGCCGTTCAAGCTAAGCGCGGCTATGCTCGAGCAGCGTCGGGTCGAGCAGGCGCGGGCGCTGACCGGGCACCGGATGGGCTACCGCCTCCTCCAAGCTGGCTGCGCCGCGCCACTGTTCGGCCGGCCGCACCCACTGGTCGCTACCAACCTGATCCACGCCCCAGTATATCTCTAGGTTGTGGCCGTCGGGATCCAAAAACTCCACCGCGATTTGCGCTCCGGCCCGCCGCCGGCCTTCGAACACGATCGGTACCTGATGGCGGCGCAAATGCTCGCGGGCGCGGAAGACTTCGTCCAAGGTGGCCACTTCAAAGGCGAAATGATGCAGCTCGTGTCGCTCGCCCGGGCCCGGCGCGCCGCCCACCAAAGCGATCCCATGATGGTCGGTGTTGAAGCGCATGAAGACCATGCCGCCGGGCGCCAGCTCTTCGGAGTACACATCGGAAATTTTCATTCCCAGCACTCCAGTATAAAAGCGTGCCGAACGCTCCAGGTCGGTTACCCGCAAGACCACGTGGCCAATCTTTTGCAGGTCGAAAGGTTGGTCTTGCGAGGCCGCCAGTCGCTTGATTTTTTCTACTTCGACCATGATGGTTCATCTCCGCTCGCAAGCTTGACCGCGCCGCGGCCGCGCCGCGGTTTGCGCCCCGCCATTATGCAGCCCTAACATTGACCAGGGCAAACGCCGCCCGCCCCTGGCTTCCTTAGGTTGCGGCGCGAGGCAAATCGAGATGAAAGCGATCGTCATCCGCGAGTTTGGGCCGCCTGAAGTGATGAGGCTGGAAGAGGTGCCTAACCCAGTGGTGGGAGCGCACGACGTGCTGATCGAGGTCCACGCGGTCTCGGTCAACCAGACCCTCGACCTGATCGCGCGCGCCGGCAGGTACCCGGTTCCCATCCGCCTGCCCCATGTGCTCGGGGTCGATCCGTCCGGCGTGATCGTGGCCGCGGGTGCGGAGGTGAGCGCGCGCCAAGTCGGCGATCGGGTCGTGGTTTCCTCCCGTTTGAGCGCGCCCGACCAACTCCCGCGTCTGCTTGGTGTGCATCAATGGGGCGGATATGCGCAGTACGTGGCGGTGCCTGCCGCCAACACCCATCTGGTGCCTGATACAATCGACTTCCCCACTGCTACCGTGGTGGCTCGCCACGCGCCTCTGGCCTTTGGCCTGTTGCGCGATGAAGCGCGGCTCCAGCCCGGCCAGTGGGTTCTGGTGATGGGCGCGGCCGGCGGTCTGGGCAGCGCCGGTGTGCAGGTGGCAAAGTATCTAGGGGCGCGGGTGATCGCGGCGGCGGGTGCAGATCAGCGGGTGGCCTCGGCTCTGGCGCTGGGCGCCGACCATGGCATTAACTATAGGGCCGAGGATCTGACCGCACGGGCGCGTGAGCTAACCGGAGGGCGCGGCGTCGACGTGGTATTCGAAAATATAGGGGCGCCCGACCTCTTCCCCCAGGCCTTGGCTAGCCTGGCGCGCGACGGGCGTTTGGTCACCGCCGGCAGTCATGGCGGCGGTATCGTGCCGCTCGATGTCAGCCGGCTGTATATGCAAAACCTCACCGTTATCGGATCGACGCGCCAAAATTCCAATGATATTGACCTCAGCCTGCAAGCTGCGGCGCAGGGGCGCTATCGCGTCCTAATCGATCGAGTCATGCCGCTGGCGGAAGCAGTGGACGCCCACCGCTGGGTGGAGGGGCGGGCCGGACTGGGTAAGGTGGTGCTCACACCCCACAGTAGCCGCAGCGCCAAGAGCCAGCGCTAATCAGGGCTGGTGCAGATCGATTCGGTCCAAGCCGGGTTGCTGCTTGAGGGCTTGGGCTCGTGCTCGTTGGATGGCCGCCAGTTGCTCCAAGGCCGATGGTGCTGGCGGGCGAATCGCGGCGCGCCGGCGCACGGGGTGAGGGAGCGGGGAGGCGGACGAGCGCCCGGCTCGGGACGGCGGGGGTGGCATCACGCCCAGCAGGTAGGCCCATAGCACGCGGCGCACATAGGCGTGAGTTTCCTGATATGGCGGAATTCCACCATATTTCTGTACCGCTGCTGGCCCTGCGTTATAGGCGGCCAAGATTTCAGGTAAATAGGATGAGGTGGGGAAAGTGAGTTGAGCCCACGACCGCAGCTCGACCAGGAAGCGGGCCGCGCCTAGGACGCTTTGCACCGGATCAAATGGGTCGCGCACCGCATAGCGCTGCGCGGTCTGGGGCATGAGCTGCATCAGCCCTTGCGCCCCCTTGGGCGAGACCGCGCTGGGGTCGTTGGCGGATTCCACCTGCGCGATAGCGGCCAGCAAGCCTGGATCGACTCCATACATGCGTCCCACTACCTGATACAAGCGTGCCATTTCCTGCGGGCTCCACGAGCCGCTCTGCGCGCTTGCGCCACCAACCCACAAAAGCACCAGGATGAGCAGACCGCTGATGGCCCGCAGCCCGCGCCATGCTATAAGATAGCCGCGAGGCCGGCCGGACGCACGAAAGGGACGGGCGCGTCGCAGGGAGCGGGCAGCCAAGTTCATGTTAGTGTCGCGCCTCCAAAATAAGCGAAGCGCTGCGCGGTTACAGAAATCGGTAAGGCTTGGTGGGGCGAGCCGCCGTGCCCGCCCACCGTCCGCACGAGCAGCGCCGCCCGCGTCACTGAGGCTGACCAAGTTGTCCGAGAACCTTCGATTTCGACTGCCTCCGCTCGCCTCGTTTTGACATGCTCGCAGTCCGCCATGTCAGATCCTACAAACGCGACCTCTAGATCCCGACCGCCAGCACTCCGATCATGCCCAAGGCGGTGGCGCTTTGACCGATGATGGTGGCCACGTCGCGTGCCACTTCCAGTTTGTTGCTGCGCACGATTTTGTCGGGCACATAGACCGTATCGCCGGGCTGTAGCCGACTGGCCATCAAGCCGCCCGAGATCACCGGCAAAAATGGGAAGATTCGCGAGCGACGGCTCAAGTCGTAGCCTCTGCGGGTCAGGATCAGGCCGTTGGCCTTGATCACGAAGATATTCTCGGGGTCGGCCAATTCGGTCGGACCACCAGCCCGTTGCAAGTAATCTTCCACCCGCATGGTGGCGTCATAGACGATCGCGGTGGGGGTATATACCTGGCCCATCACCGAGACCGCGCTGGGTACTTTGGGCACCATAATCCGGTCCTGATCTTCCAGCACCACATCTTGGTCAGAGGGCATCGGACCGTCAAGCGGCCCCAACTGCACGACCAGCCGCCCCGGGGCCTGCAACCCCTGAGCCTGTGACAGCAGGCGCTCTAGGGTGTCGAAGTTGGTCGCGGCAGGGGGATTGCCGCTGTTGGAGCTTTGGGCCTGAGTGAGCTGCAGTTGAGCCAAGCCCGCGGCTAGGCGCGAGCGCGCGAGTTCGACCTGTTCCTGCTCACGTTTGCGAATTGATTCGCGAATCAAGATCAATCCCGGCAGGTAGGCATCCGGGAGCAGGCCTCCGCAGCGCTTGAGCAGAGAGGCCAGCCGCTCGCCTTTGCGGATAGTATAGGGGCCAGGACGTGCCACCTCGCCCTGGACAGTAACCAGCCAGGGCAGATGCCAGCCTGGGGCCGCCCAGATCGAGAGTTCGTCGTTGTCGCGCAGGAGTAGGTTTTGCTCCCGGTCGCCGTGCAAGGCGGCTTGCAAATTGATGGTGAAGAAGGTGTGCACGGTGCGCGCGCCATGCAGAACTTCGGTGCGCGCCAGCTCGGCTCGGGCCAAGTAGGCCTGGTCTGCCGCCCCACCGGCGGCATAGACCAGATCGCTCACCCTCATCCCATGGCTGAGCGGATATAGGCCGGGTGCGCGGACCTGGCCTTCCACTCTGACGGTGGGCTGGGACTGCATCTGGTTTTCCCCGTAAATTACCAGCTCGTCGCCCGGGCGCAGCGGTAAATTGCCTGGGTCGCTGGGGTCGGCTAGCAGGTCGCCCAGATTGAGCGGCTGATAAAGGGTGGTGCGGTCGGCTCCCTGCAAGCGCTTGAGGAGGGCATAGGCAAAGAAGGTATGGGGTAGAACCCCTTCGCCGCGGCGGATTAGGTCGGTTACTTTCATCCCGTCGTAAAGCTGATAGCTGCCCGGCCGGCGCACGTTGCCGCTGAGCACCACTTCGTTGTCGGGGCCGGGTAGGACCGAAAAGATTTTAATCAGATCACCGTCCTGCACCTGAAAGCGCTGGTCGGCGATACGCTCTAGGTCGATATCCAAGGCCACCATGTGGCTGTGGTTGGCGGTGCGGATAACCTGCAAGCGCTGGGCATAGCTGAAGGGAGTGGCGCCTCCCGCCAAGTGGACCACCTCTTGCAAGCTGGCGCTGGCGCCGCGCAGCTCATAGATGGCGGGTCGCTTGATCTCGCCCGCGACCGCCGTCACCGCTCCGATTACCGGAACGAAAATGACGTCGCGCGCTTGCAGGCGCAGGTCCTCTCGATTATCGCCGCGCAGCAGCAAATCGTACAAATCCAGCGTGGCGACTACATGCCCGGCGCGCCGCAACTGCACCTGGCGCAAGCTGCCGGTAGGGTTGATTCCACCGGCGGCGCGCAGGCCATTGGAGATGCGCGCCAAGGCGCTGACCGTGTAGGCGCCGGGCTGAGCGACTTCGCCCAGCACGAAAATGCCGATCGTGCGCAAGCGCCCCATCGTGACCTGCGAGTCGATACCGGTGATTTGATCGAGATGCCCCTCGATCAGTTTTTGCGCTTGTCCGAAGGTCAGCCCTGCTACCTGCAAAGGGCCGACTTCCGTCAGAAAAATCGCCCCATTGCGGTCAACCGAGATCACCTGGCTGCGTGAAAAGCGACCCCAGGTGTTGATGTTCAATTCGTCACCGGGTCCCAACACGTAATCGCTGCCTACCGGCACCTCGGCCACTGGCGCAAAGGTGGAAACTGGGGCGGAAAACAGGCTGTAGCCGAATTGACGCAGATGTTTGGTGTCGGGCGGGGGTGGTAGCGCGTCGGGCTGGTCCAAGAGGGCAAACTTCTTTTCCAGCGCGCTCTCGGCCCCGCTGGCCGCAACCGCGCTGGCCGGCGTTGCCGGCGGCTGGCTATGCACGGGGGCGCGGCTACGCAGTTGTTCGATTTGCGCCGCGCTCAGCCCCATCGACTGCGCGATCGCGATAGTCTCCTGCATACTCAGCCCTTTGGCTTGCGCCCGCGCGCTGAGAGCTTCGAGCTGATCCGAACTCAAGCCGCCGCCGGCGATCGCGTTTTGGTAGCTGCTGATCTGCTCGGGCGTCAAACCCAGCCGCTGCGCCAGTGCTTGGGGGTTGTTTAAACTCTCCTGGGGCAGCTCTCCCCCATCGCCATTCACCGCCGGCCCAGGATTGCCAGCCAGCCCCTGCGCGCGCGCAAGCTCAACCCAGCCCAACCCTATCCAGACAGCCAAAATCGCGCTTCCCAGCCTGCGTCGGTTAATCATGGGACAGCCTTCCACGGCAAGGCGCAGCCTTAGCCGCGCCAGGTTTAGCGCTCTTGGTTTGGGGGGCAATCAATGCGCGGATGGCAGCAATCGACACCCGCCTGGCTTACGCGGCGACTATAATGCGGGTGAATGTAACGCTCAAACTTTGGCGCGGTGAATCGCGAGCGGGCTTGTCACTGACCAAAAATCGCCGGGGCTCGACCGGAGTCAGCAACCCCTGCTCAGGGGAGATGAATTTGAAACAAAACCAGTTGCTCAGGGCGCGGCCTGCCAGAGCCCGCGGTGAAATCGCGGGAGTGGGTCTTTTCGCCCCTGCCAGGCTGGCTGCCAGACGGGGAACGCCTTGGCTGGGGTTTGCGCAAGTCGAGGGCGGTCAGGGATGCCCGTAGCTATCCCTGCTCGGGATCAATCCAACGGGTCGGAATCATTCTCAAGGCGCAGGCTGAGGTCTTGGGCGAGTGCCTTCGAGGCTTGATTGCGGACGATCAATAACTGGCGGCGCCCATCAAAGCGCACCTGCCCACCATCGCGGTTGGGCCACAGCGCCAAGCGGGGGACATCGTCTGCCCCGCTCCCACCTAGCTCTCGCGAGGGCGAACCCAGTATCTTTTTAAGGCGGGTGAAAACCAAAGCGGAAGAATCGGCGGTAAAACTCGCTAGCACCATCTGCATCCCGTCCTGAGGCGTGAACTCGTATAACACCGTCGGGTACTGAATGCCCTGACCAGACAAGCCCCGGACCTGATAACACGTAAAGCCCATGGGGCTGGTCCGAACCATTCCGCTTGGGTAGCGCTGGCGGGCTTGGGCCAAATCGGCGCCGAAAGGTAAGCCTAGGAAGGAGCGTAAGAAGGGTTGGCGTGCACCTGGGATAGAGCCATAGCCGCTATTCAAGGAGCAGCCTGCGAACATCAAGAGCGCCATGCCCACGGCGACCAGGGCCGGCGCGCGGCGGCGTGAACCGGTATCGACAGGATGCGCGAGCTTCACTCAGCCACGCAACTTAGCGGTAAAACCACCCTGATGGAACTGGCTCCAATCGCGTCAAGCAATATTGCCACCCGCTCGCTACTTGAGAGGTAGCGATCGAAGATCGCCTGGAAACCGCGGAAGGGGCCGTCCACGATGGTGATGCGCTGACCGTGCCCCAAGGCCGGCGGCTGAATCTCCACGATCCCATTCTCGCCGCGCCGCCGGATCTCCTCCACGATCAGTTTAGAAACCACCACCGGTTCGCCTCCGACGCCAACCAAGCTGTGCACGCCGGGAGTGTATTTGACGTCGTAATAGCAGGTTTTCAGGTTGAAACGGCTAAACACATAGCATGGAAAAAGAGGTTTGACGGTGGTGGTCAGCCGCCCGAAACAACGGGTCTTGGAGCGCAGCAGAGGAAGGAAGGGCTCCTGGGTGATGCGTTTCAACTGATCGAATACCCAACGCTCCTTGTGCGGCTTGGTGCGAACCAGATACCAATTGCTGAAATCCGCGTCGGACATTAGCCCCACCTTTCGGTGCTTCGTGCAAGCTACCGCTCTTCCAAGCTTTCTTATCGACGACAACAAGTAAATAGAAGAGCGCTTCGGACTGCAAGTGCGCTTTGATGAACTGACTCAAGCCGAGCCAGAGATCGGCCTAATACTGCTCCAGATCGCTCGCCAAAGCGACAGCCAGAGTGCCGTTAACGGGTGCTCTGGCGCTGAGGTGGGGATGATCGACCTCGATCGCAAGCCGCCCGTGGCGTGCGCGCTCGAGAAACTGCTCGGCGTTATAGTCGCCAAGCGAAAATTTAACGAAATGAACCGAGCTGATGCGCTCTTCGGTCATTTGACGGGTGTCGAATCGGGCCAACTCTCGCCGCTCGCCATCAATCAGCCACAAGTGGCGCTCCAGTCCCACCAACCGGTGCAACTGCTCGTCGCGCTGGGCCGGATCGGGGAACTGGATCAGCAGGGTGGCAGACAGTTGATGTGGGTCCGGCAGCAGCTCATTGTAAGTTTCCAATTCATGCGCCAGGGCATCGAAGGCAACGATCTTCTCGCTGCGAATCATCTCCTGAATCTGGTACCAGACGGTCTGGGTATTCTCGAATAGCAAAGTCAGATGAGCCCCTAGCTCCAGCCGCCGCCGTTCCTTTTCAGCGATAAAGAGCGGGCGCAGCAAGGGACGCAAAGTCTCGTATTGGCCCGGCGACAGAAGCTGAGTTGGCTGTACCGCAATCATGGGTTTTTGGCCTGAGCCGGGGGTACCGCCTGCTCGAAGCCCTTGGGATCGTAGGCGCGGGCGAGCACTTCCAGGGGATGGATCGGATGGACGCCGGTGGCCTGTTCGATCTGCAGCGCGGCCAAAGGGCAGTCGGTGGCCATCAGGCGGGCCTGCGCGTCGCGCATCCCGCTGAAGGCCTTTTCGCCCCATTGCATCGACAAGGGGAAGAATTCCTTCTTCATCGCCCAGGTGCCGTCGTGGGCGCAGCAGGCATCGACGCTGGTGATTTCCGCCCCCGGGATGAGTCGCATCAGATCGCGGGCGCGCAAGCCGATGTGCTGTGCTTTGAGATGGCAGGGGATATGATAGGCCACGGCGCCGGGAGTGGAGCGAAATTCGCGATTGAACCGCTCAACCCGCCGCAACTGGTAGAGCAGCTCGTGGGTGTCCACCACCGCCGCGGCTAGCGCGCGCGCGTCGTCATGGTCTATCAGGCGTGGATATTCCTGACGCATCATCAGGGAACAGGTGGGGTTAATGACCGCTACCTGCCAACCTTCCTTGACCAGCGGCAGCAGGCTGTCGATATTGCTTTGAGCCTGCTTGCGCGCGAATTCCACATCGCCCCCGTCCAGTGCCGGCATTCCGCAACAGTTCTGGCGCGGACAACGGATCGCGCATTGATTCTTGCTCAACACCGCGACTGCAGCCCGGCCTGGGGCGGGGTCGTTGTAGTTGATAAAGCAGGTGTGAAACAGCGCGACTTTGGCCGCAGGATCGGCCGGCGCAGCGGGGAGCGGATGGCTGCTCAGCCAGCGCTCAAAAGTCTCGCCCTGAAAATCGGGCAGCTTTTTGTCGCGATGGATTCCCAACAGCTTTTCCATCACGATTCGATGAAAGCGGCTGTTGTTGGCCCAATTGGCCATGAAGGGGGTCAGACTGCCCAGCTTGCCCAATTTGTCGGGGTCACCCAGCAGTTTGTTGCGTAAGCCCACCCCATGTTGGCGTGCCTCCAGCGCCTTGGCTCGCTGCATCAAGCGGGGAAAATCCAATTGAAACTCATGCCCGTCGCGCGGGGTGTAAGGACATCTAATTTCGCACAGCTTGCAGCCGTAGCACAGATCCACCACCTCTTGACGCTCAGCCGCGCTCAACGCCGCCGCGTCGCCCTCGTGCTCTTCGACCGCCGCGAACAAGGTGGGAAAGGAGGGGCATAGATTGAAACAGAGGCGGCAGCTCTGACAAACGTCGAAGACGCGGGTCAGTTCCTGCTCGAGTCCCTTGGGCTCCCAATACTTGGGCTCGCTGGGATTGTAGGACAGGCCCTCGGTGGGTTGGGCTTTGATCCGATCCATCAAACTCCTCAAACCGCCCGTACGCGCCCGATCGGCCGAGCTAGCCGACCGGGTGCGCGCACGGGCGAGGCGTGGCTACAGACTGCTGGCAGCCTTGGAGAAACGACCGGCATGGGATTTCTCGGCCTTGGCCAGGGTCTCGAACCAGTCCGCGATTTCCTTGAAGCCCTCATCGCGTGCCGTCTTGGCCATTCCGGGGTACATGTCGGTGTACTCGTAGGTTTCACCAAAGACCGCCGACTTGAGGTTGGCCAAAGTGTCGCCGATCGGCTGATCGGTCACCGGATCGCCCACCGACTTGAGATAATCTAGATGGCCATGAGCGTGGCCGGTCTCACCCTCGGCTGTGTCGCGGAACAAGCCGGCCACTTCCGGGTTGCCTTCGACATCGGCGATTTTGGCGAAATACAGATAGCGACGGTTGGCCTGGCTTTCGCCGGCGAAAGCCGCCTTGAGGTTTTCGTGGGTCTTGCTTCCCTTTAGATTTGCCATCGATCTCAGTCCTCCGCTGGATTAGGAGCTTTTGCTCGTTTTGTTCGGCGCGGGTTTGCCGCCCGTGTTCTCATTTGACAACTGGCGCACAGCGCCTGAATCTCCACCGTGGCCCCCAATAGCGCATACTCGCCCAACCGTTCACGCCCGTGCAGGAGATGGTCGAACTCCGCCATCTCGATATCGCTCACTCGTCGGCAGCGCACGCAGACCAGATGATGATGGGGCTGGGTGTTGCCGTCGTAACGAGCGCTGTCGTGCAGGGCCGTCACCTTGCGTGCCTCGCCGATCGCGCACAGGGTCTCCAGGGTGCGATGGACGGTGGCCAAAGAGATGGTGGGGAATTGCTCTCGGAGCGCGGCGAAAATGCTCTCGGCGCGGGGATGGTCGCTGGCGGCCAGCAGCGCCCGCATCACCGCTAGCCGCTGTGGGGTCAAGGCTAGCCCGCGCTGGTGGCAGCGCTGGCTGAAAGCCTCCAGCCGCTGGTCGGCGTAACGTCTGCGCCAGGCTGGGCTGATGAGGGTCGGACCATTCATCTGGTTGATAATAATTATCAGGTAGTATCTGGTGGCGCAAGCGGCTGGCGCGCGACGGCGGGCTTATAGGCGAGATGAAGCGCAATCGTGCCTAGATTAAGCCGCCGGTAACTAGCCTGCTCCAGCCCCGCATTCACCATCCGCCGGCACAGTTCGTCGGCTTGTGGATGGCTGTGGACCGAAGCCGGCAGATAGCGATAGGCGGCAAAGTCGCCGCTTATCAGCCCACCCAGGAGCGGTACGAAAAGGGCGAAATAGGGCCACAGCAGCGGTCTGAGCCAGCGCGGCGCAGGAGTCAAATCCAGGCATACCAGCCGTCCGCCCGGTTTGAGCACGCGGCGAAATTCCTCAAACGCGCGGTCCAGATTGGCGACGTTGCGCAGGAGGAAGCCGTTGACGATGCAATCAAACTGGCTGTCGGGGAAAGGCAATTGCAGAACATCGGCCGCGAGCAGGCCGCGATGGGGTGCACGGCCCAGCTTGGCGGCGGCGGCGAAAACCATTTCCGGGCAAAAATCCGCACCCACCACCATACGGCTACCTTGGCGCTCCAGCTCGGTTATCAAATCCCCGGTGCCGGTGGCGGCATCCAACGCGACCGCGCCTTGAGGCTGAGCGGCGGCCACGGCCAGGCGCCGCCAGCGTCGGTCCATCCCCAAGCTCATCAGCCGGTTGACGAGGTCGTAGCGCGGCACGATGCGGGCGAACATCGCGCGCACCGCGACCGCCTTGGAAAGTTCCGCGCTCGGCCGACTGCTGGCGGCGGGTAGCATGCCAAACCCGCGCCGGGTGCCTAGAGTATCAGCCCCAGGGCGAGTAGCAGGCCGAAGAGCAAATGGAGGCGGGCGGTGGCCTTAAGCACGGGGTTGAGCGCCGCGCCCTGCTTGGCCCGCAGTTCGCGTGCCAAGCGGGCCGCCATTGGCAAGGTCAGCCACGCCAGCAGGGCCCAGGGTTGGGCCTCGCGCCGGGCGACCACAATCAGCACCACCAGGTAGGCGCTGGCCAGTAGCGCGAAATATTCGAGCTGGGTTCCGGTGCGACCGATGATAGTGGCCAGGGTGTGTTTGCCGGTACGCTGATCGGTTTGCAGGTCGCGCAGGTTATTGACCACCAGAATAGCCGTTACCAGAGCCGCGACCGGGAGCGAAAGCAACCAAGCCAGTGCCGTCAAGGCGCGGGCGTAAAGGTAATAGGTTCCAAGCACCGCGACCAAGCCGAAGAAGATGAAGCAGATGAGATCGCCCAAGGCATGATAGCCGTAGGGCCAGGGGCCGGCGGTGTAGGTAATTCCGGCCAGAACACAAGCGACACCCACCGCGACGATTGGCCAGCCACCTTGAATCGCCAGATAAATTCCCAGTGCTGTCGCCAAGCCGAAGCTGACCACACTGCCTGTGGCCACGGCACGGGGACTCAAAATGCCGGCTTGTGTCACTCGGATCGGACCCACCCGCTCGCTGGTGTCGGCACCTTTGCGAAAATCGGCCAAGTCGTTGGTCAGGTTGGTCCCGATCTGAATCAGAACCGAGGCCGCCAGCACGGCGATGAAGATGGCGCTACTGAAGCGATGGTCACGCGCGGCCAGCGCGCTGCCGACCAGAACGGGGACGACCGCCGCGGGCAAGGTGGGAACTCGAACCGCCATCCACCATGCGCGGGCAGGGTTGATCCTGAAGGCGGCAGCCTGAGCTTGCGCTGTCATAAACTCCATGTCCTAAAAAGGCGGCTCTTCAAGCGCGCCGGGTCTTACTCAAGCGCGGTTTTGACAACCTCGCCGTTAAATTTTACAAACCAGCTCTCGGAGGGGAAGGGCTTGCCTGCCAACCGTTGTGCCACCCAGTCGGCAATCAAAGGTGCGGGCGAGGGGCCTCTGTAGGGCGCCGGGGTAGCACCCAGGGAATGGCGATCGCCTTGGTAGATCACCAGCCGGCGCGGACTTTTCACCACTTCCATCAGCCGATGGGAATGTTCTAGCGGGCTTAGCTGATCCTTCTCGCCCCCGACCACTAGCAACGGGCACCGCAGGCGGCGGGCGGCCGGGAGGGGGCTGAGCGTTTTGGCGAAGCTATCGAAGCGCGCTTCGTTGCTGAATCCCGACATGTACATGTAACGAATTTTGAAAGTAGGCGAGGCGGCGTTGAAAATCGTGTCCATCCCCGGTTCCAGGCAGGTCAGCGAAGAGGCGCAAGCCTTGATCCGGGGTTCGGCCGCGGCCGCCTGGATCGCCCAGAACGAGCCCATACTGACCCCGTTGACTGCGATGCGCTGAGGGTCGATCTCGGGTCGAGAAGCCAGGTAAGCGTAGGCGGCGCGCCCGACATCCTCGAAATTGTTGGCGGTGCAATGCAGGTTGCGGATCAGGCATTCGCCTTGGCCGGGGCCATCGATCGCCAGCAATGCCATGCCTCGCTCTAGCCAATTGTCACCATGCTGAGCACATGACAGCTCTTTGAAGCTGTCCATCCCCGGGATCGAGATTACAGCCGGCAGTGGCCCCGATCCCGGCTGGGCGGGCATATGCAGATAGGCCGGAAAGGTTGCTTTACCCAGCGCGATCTCGACTCGCTCCACCGGATGGGGCGCGTTGCGAGCCCAAGCGAGGTAGCAGGCGTTCTTATGCTCATTATAACGTATATTGTCGGCATTGTTCTCATGCAGCGGCCATTGCGCGCCGCCCCACAGGACCGAGGCCAACAGATAATTATCGCGCGCGGTAATTAGATTACCCTCGGCTTCGGCTGCCTTGGCCTTGCTTTCACGCAACCAAGCGGCGGCCTCGTACGCCGGGGCAATATCGTCATAGCGCTTGACCTGGGCCGCGATCGCCCGCATGTCCGCCATCGCTTCGGCACCGCAGGTGCGAACCGGCAGCAAGGCGCGTGGCTGGTCCCATTCCAGACCAACCGAAGCCACGGTAGCGTCGAGCAGCCAACGCTGGTCGAAATACCGTTGACAAAAGGGGGCTTCGGTGCGCTTTTGGGGAGTGCTCTTGGCCGCTGGGAGCTTGGACTTGGCTACTGCCATCGCGAGGTTCCTTCCGAGGAGAGTTCTTATCTTGGGCAGATTTATCAGCCGAGCGCAGGTTGGCGAAACTGCTCCTCGCCGATATACGCGAATGTCACGCAATAATCCATGATTGTCCAGCTTAATCGCCCGCGTGAGCGAACTCTCATCGGCCATAGCTTGGCACAGGGGCGACGGTAGTAGCCCCCGCCATTTTTACTGGCCGCAGCTAGCCGCGTGCTATGATCAATGGCTATTGTGTCGTCGTTCCCCGCACCCCATGTGGCTGACCTGATTGCCGCGCGCAAAGCTCGCTTACTGGCCGAGTTTCGCGCTCAGGTGCGCCCGCTCAGCGGTCGGCTGGCGCGCCTGGAGGACGAGCAGCTCGAAGACCATTTGCCCCGCTTGATCGACGCCTTGATGGCTATTCTGCGGCAAGGCCCCGGTCATGGAGAGCAATTGGTGCAGGAAAACGGTGCCCATCACGGCCTGATCCGCCGCCAACAGGGCGGCTCGGTGGCCGATATCGCGCGCGAGATCAATCTCTTTCGCAGGATGTTGTTGGCGCTGACTGAGCAGGCCGCTACTTATGGGGCGGATGCCGGGGAAATCGAGGCGGCGCGAACCGCGTTGCTGGAATTGGTCGACCGCTCCCAGGAAGCTTCCATCGCCAGCTACAATCAGGCGGGCGAAGACGCGCGCCGCGCGGCCCAAGCCGAGGCGCGCGAACTTCATATGCAGCGCGACCGCTTTTTGACCACGCTTTCGCACGAATTGCGCAACCAGATCTCGCCCATCCTGCTCTCGGTCCGCGTGCTCAAAAGCAGTCCGCTGAGTGAGCGCCAGCAACGCAGCCTGAGCATCGTCGAACGCCAAGCCCGCCATCAATCGGTCCTGATCGAGAACTTGCTGGAGATCAGCCGTTTTCGCTACGGCAAAGTGAAACTCAAGCGCGCATCGGTTGATCTGAGGCTGGCTGTGGAACAGGCGGTGGAGAGCTGCCAGAGCGACATCGAAGCCAAGGCGCTTAACTTGACCGTTGAACTCCCTGAGCGGCCCGTCATCATTGACGGCGATGTCGCCCGTTTGGTTCAGGTGATGGTCAATCTGCTCTCCAACGCGGTGAAATTTACCCCGGCTGAGGGTCATATAGCGGTGAGACTGCACAAGGAGGCGGGCGAACTATTGCTCAGCGTAAGCGATAGCGGAGTAGGCATTCCTGCCATGCTGATGCCCAGGATCTTCGATATGTTTTACGAAGTCGAAAACCACGGCACGCTGAGCGGATTGGGGATCGGGTTGTGGCTGGCTCGCAGGTTGGTGGAAATGCACGGCGGCAGCATCAGCGCCGCTAGCGAGGGAGCCGGCAAAGGCGCCAGCTTTTGTGTGCGCTTGCCTGCGTTACAGCCCGTGCAACTCGCTAACCGGCTGTTGTTGGTCGAAGACAGCCTCGACCAGCTCGAAGCGCTGAGTGAAGTGCTGACCAGCGAAGGGTTTGCCGTGCTCAAGGCGTCCGAGGCCGGGGAGGCGCTGCGCCTGGCCAGTTGTGAACATCCCTTTGCCGCTATCGTGGATATCGGGTTGCCGGGAATGAACGGCCTGGAGTTGGCGCGTGAACTGCGCGCGATACCCGGCCTGGGCCATCTGCGGCTGATCGCCCTAAGTGGCTACGGTACCGAAGCCGACCGCAAGGCTGCCCACGAAGCCGGCTTTGACCATCATTTGGTCAAACCTCCCGATATCGATCGTTTGAAACAACTTCTGCTGGCTGACAGCAAAGATCGGGTTCGGCAGAGGCACGAGTCGCTCAGCGGCAAGCCTGCAAGCGATAAGCTTCGCGACAAGCTTCAATGAAGAGCGCGATCGCAATTAGGCACGTTCCCTTCGAAGATCTGGGCAATTTGGCGCCGGTGCTGGCTGCTCACGGCCTGGCCTCGCGCTATCTGGATTGCGGTCTGGATGAAATCGATGGGCGCGCGGCACGAGAGGCCGACTTGCTGGTGATTCTGGGCGGTCCAATCGGGGCCTATGAAGACAATCTCTATCCCGTGCTCGGAGAGGAGTTACACGTGCTGGAGCGGCGGCTGGCCGAGGGCCGGCCGACCTTGGGTATCTGCCTGGGGGCGCAGCTAATCGCACGCGCTTTGGGAGCCAAGGTCTATTCGGGAGCGCACAAGGAGATCGGCTGGTCCGCGCTTGAACTGAGCGCGGCCGGCAAAGCCTCTGCCCTGCGTCACCTGCAGGACGTCGAGGTGCTGCATTGGCACGGCGATACTTTCGATCTGCCGGCGCAAGCAGTCGCGCTGGCTTCCACCCCGGTTACGCCTAATCAAGCCTTTGCCTGGGGCGCGGCGACCCTCGCCCTGCAATTTCACCTGGAGGTCACCGCCGCCGGCCTGGAGCGCTGGTTTATTGGCCACGCCTGCGAGATCTCAGCCACGGCGGGAGTCAACCTCGCGGCCCTGCGCGCTCAAAGCCGCGGTTGCAGCGATAAACTGCAAGGGCCGGCGCACCGCGTCCTGGACGAGTGGCTGAAGCGTGTGCTGGCGCCTTGAGGCGTACGCTCGGTGCCAGCCCTCAGGGCCGTGGCGCGTCAAAAGCGCTCAGCTCGCGCCAGCTCCGCTGGGGTGGAAACTTCACCGAGAGCGCGCGGATGCGCGAGTAATCGACGGGCTGCGCCAAGCCCGGTGCGGGCTTGCCCTGGGCAAAGGCGCGCGCCCCTTCGATCAACGTGCGGCGCACCCGGATAATCACCGAGTCGCTGCTGCCCAGGTACTCGCGGCTGCGATCCACGACCGGTGTCATGGCTTCCTGAATTGCGAAATCTTCCCACGGCACCGAATGCATCAGGCCGCTCCAGTGACCGGCTTTCATCGCCGCGCGATCCTGATGCCAGAGGTTGTCGACATCGCCCAGGGCGGCGCAAAAGTTATTGGGGTCGTCGCTGGGATCCAAAAAATGGGTGCCCCACTTGGCCTCTTCAGTGCTCAGCGGATGGTCAGGATGGTAAACGACGTACCACTGATAGCACCAGTAATCGTCGATTGGGATCGAGAAGATGGTGGCGCATTCATGCCCGGGTTGGGTCGGAATGAAGGCGAAGTAGGGATAGACGACCTCGCGGATGCGGGCATAGCGTAGCCCGTCGGGCAGATCGCGTAGAGCGCCTTCACGAAAGCCATAGGGGCGCTCGAGAAACTCGAAAGTCGGGCCGCTGCTGGCGTTGGAGAGCTGAATGTCGTTGACAATCCCGACGTTGCCGGCGTCGTCGCGAATCCAGCCCTGATGGAGCTGGCCGAGGTGAGCCGAATCGAGCACGCCCTCGAAGCCCTGAAACCAGTTGGCATGCACCATCGCACGCCGCGCGATCACATGGTCGGCCGGCAGGCGGGTGAACTCGAAATTGAAGAAGGGCGGTGGCTCGGTGCGAGCACCGAGATAGACCCAGACAATCCCGCCGGCCTCGCGTACTGGATGGTGGGCAACCCGCACCTTGGCGGCAAATTCGGCACGCCGCTCCGGCGGCTCGGAAGGGACTTCGACCACCTTGCCCGAGACGTCAATTTTCCAGCCGTGGAAGATGCAGGTCAGCGCATTATCTTCGTTGCGCGCCAACGCCAGCGAGGTACAGCGATGGGGGCAGCCTTCGTCGAAAAAGCCCACGCGCCCATCGGTTGCGCGAAAGGCGACAAAATTTTCGCCTAGCAGTCGCACGCGCACCGGCGCGCCGTCGGCCTCGAGCTGAGCGCCGCGCAGCGCCGGGGTCCAATACTGGCGCAGCATTTGACCCATCGCAGTGGCGGGTCCGACCTGGCATAGCAAATCGTTTTCTTCGCGAGTCAGCATTGGATTAGCCTCCGCGTTATCGCTGCCAACGGACCGCTATCGGCCGCCGGGCCTGTTCACCAGGGTACCGAGGCCGGGTCCAACTCGCGCCAGTTACGCTCCATCGGCAGTTGCGTGGACATCGAGCGCAAGCGGCTGTAATCCTGAGGTTGAGCCAGCCCCAGCGGCGGTGCGCCTTTAGCGAAAGCGCGCGCCCCCTCGATCAGTTTGCGCCGGGTGCGGATGATGATCTGGTCGCTGTGGCCCAGGTATTCGCGGCTGCGATCGACGATTGGTCCCTGCCCTTCCTGCATCGCAAAATCCTCGAACGGCACCGAGCGCGTAATGCCACTCCAGTGCCCTTCCTTCATTTTAGCGCGATCCTGGGTCCAGTTTTGGTCCATCCCTCCGGCCGCGGCGAAGTTGTCCGGGTCGTCGCCCTCGACGAAATGGTCGCACCATAATTGCTCTTCGCGCGAGAGCGGATGGTCGGGGCGATAGACGATGTACCACTGCGCCATCCATTCGTCGTCAATCGGCACCGGCGCGACCAGTGCCATTTCGGAGCCTGGCGGAGTCGGAATGAAGGCAAAGTAGGGCCACACGAACTGGCGGATGCGTACGTAGCGGCTGCCGTCGGGCAGCGGCCGCATCGCCGCCTCGCGAAAACCGTAGCTACAATCCTCGAGCTCGAACATGGGGGCGCCGGTGGCGTTGGTCATGCGAAAGTCGTTGGCGATTCCCCGATCCTTGGCGCCGCTGCGGATCTGGCCCTGATGGAGCTGGCCTACGTGGGCTGAATCGATCAGCCCCTCCAACCCTTGCACCCAATTGGCGTGATTGATCGCACGCCACACCTTGACGTGACCGGCGGGCAGATTGGTCGGCTCAAAATTGAAGAAGGGCGGCGGCTGCTCGCGCTTGCCCAGATAGACCCACACGATCGTGCCGGCCTCGCGCACCGGATAATGGCGCACCCGCACCTTGGCGGCGAATTCGGCACGCCGCTCCGGCGGCTCGGAAGGGACTTCGACCACCTTGCCCGAGACGTCGATTTTCCAGCCGTGAAAGATGCAGGTCAGCGCGTTGTCTTCGTTGCGCGCCAGCGCCAGCGAGGTACAGCGATGGGGGCAACCTTCGTCGAAAAACCCGACCCGTCCGTCGCTAGCTCGAAAGGCAATGAAATTCTCGCCGAACATGCGCACCCGGACCGGCGCTCCGTCCGCTTCCAAGGCCTCCGCGCGTACCGCCGGATTCCAGTATTCGCGCAGCATCTCGCCCATCGGGGTGCCGGGTCCCACCCGGGTAAGCAATTCGTTTTCGGCGCGTGTCAACATCGGGTCGCAAGCCTCCTCGCAATCAGGTCGCTGGTTCTGGTGGCGCTGACTTCATCTTATAGGAAAGCGCTTGCGCGTGGGTCAATCCAGGCGAGTCGCCAGGCTTTTCAAAGGGGAGAAATGTACGCCAGAATACTTGTCAAAAGATATATAACATGGCATAACAACGAACCATGAAAGATTTTCCGAAAGCCGCCTGTTTCACGCTCTGCGCGGTTATGCTGGTGATCTCGGGTGCCAATCGCTCCTGGGCCCAATCTGCACCAAGCGCGATACCTTCGCCCGTTACGATGCCCGCGCTGGCGATGGCGGGCCCCTCGCCAACGGTTTATTCGCCCTTTATCAACCTGAAGGCCAAGTACGACGCCTGGCTGGACATGGTCCATCGTACGCATGAAGAGGAGCAGCCCGACTGGATGACGCCGCTGGTCACCGTAATCCCGACCCTGCAACAAGAACTTCGCACCGACTACAGCTTCGCTTTTGCCCCACACGGCTTGCAGACCTTCACCTTCTTGAGCAAGGGCACCGAGATCATTCCGAGCGAGAACACCGAGATAATCTTGGGCAATCCCTCCTACATCACCAAGAATCTACCGGTGGACAAGCACACCTCGGGCTGGGCGGATTGGCCTTTCTTGGTGAAGTACCGTTTGTTGTCCTCGCCCAGCGAAGCGGGCAATTACGTGGTCACGATTATGCTGTCGACCTCCTATGCCACAGGCTCGACCACCTTCGTCTCGGAAAACCACGACTACTTCTTGCCGATGCTGGGCTTTGGCAAAGGCTTGCTGACGCGATATGGTGAGTTCGATTACCAGGCAACGATCGGTCCCAACATCCCGGACGGAGCGACCAGCACGCTGGGTACGCCGATTGTCTGGAACAGCACGTTTCAGTACGGCAATCGCTTTCACATCGGTGAATGGACCGTGCCGCTATGGCCGGAATTCGAGGCGATGTGGGTGTCCTACCCCAACGGTAACGACCACGGCCAGCAGCAACTCTATCTGACTCCGGGCATAATCGCGGGCCGTTTCCGGCTGAGCGAGCACTCCTACTTCGTGCTGGGTACCGGGCTGCAGTTTGCCGCCACCGAATCCCGCGGATACAACCATCAATGGCTGGTCACGATGCGCATCCCCTTCTTTTAGTGGTTTTGCGGCTCGCTGTTGTGGCCTGAGAAGGGGGGCTCATGGGTCGCGACCACCCATCCGCCCGTCAGACCGTCGATCAGCCAAGGCGCCGTGCCCCGTCAATTCCGACCGTTGCGCGCGGTCTGCTTATGCCACGCTTTTGATTTTACCCACCAGGCGCAGGATTCCATCGAGAATGGAGATTGGATGGGGCGGACATCCGGGAACGAACAGGTCTATGGATAGGATGCTGCCGGCGCCATTGAGGACCTCGCCATGGTCGCGAAACGGACCGCCCGATATCGCACACGCACCCACGGCGATGACAATTTTTGGGGCAGGAATCGCCGCATAGGTCTTTTCCAGCGCCAGCCGCATGTTGCGCGTTACCGGGCCGGTAATCAGCAGGCCGTCGGCATGTCGTGGCGAGGCCACGAACTGGATACCAAAGCGGCTCAGGTCGTATGTCACTGTACTGAGCACGTTGACATCCGCTTCGCACCCGGCGCAACCGCCGGCGCTGACCTGCCGGAGCTTGAGTGCTCGACCGAGAATGCGATGAATGTCATCAGCAAGTTGGCGCGCCCGGGGCAGGCTACGCCCAGCGGGTAGCATAAGATCGGCGCGCTCGCTAGCGGCCAAGCGATAGTCCGAACCGAACTCAAGCGCTGCTTGCGGGCAGGCGTTGGCACATTCTGGACAGAACAGGCAGCGGCCCAGGTCGATGGTCACTGGCCCATCATTGGTTATGGCGTCGGTTGGGCAGGCCTCGACGCAGGCGTCGCAATCCGAGGGGCATCGCGACTGGTCGATAATTGGCAAGCCGCGAAAACGATCGGGTAGGGAGGGCGCCGCATCCGGGAAGGCCAACGTACGCTTGCCCTGCCTGAGACGGGTGAGCAACAAACTAGCCACTGAGTTACCTCACAAGTCGTGACCGCAATAGGAAAGGTTAAAGCTCTTGTTGCATAGCGGAAAGTCGGAGATCTGCTGAGCGCGCATTGCGATCGCAAGGCCGATCCAGTTGTGAAAGGAGGGGTCGACTACCTTATATGCTGCAAACCGTCCGGCATGGTCGGTGATCGCGATGTGCGCAATCTCCCCGCGCCAGCCCTCGCTGAGAGCAACCACCAGGTGCGCGGGCCTGAGCGGGGCCAACGAGACCCGCGGCGGGCCCCCGGGAAGCGACGCCAATTGTTCGCGGACGAACACGGCAGAGCGCTCGATTTCCAGCCACCGCATCCAGGCCCGAGCGAAGACATCGCCGGTCTTGCAAGTCGAAATCGGAATCTGAGCAAATCTGAAGATGCCGCTGGGAAAATCCAATCGGATATCGCGCTCGACCCCGCAAGCGCGGGCGACGGGGCCGACAAGTCCCAGCGTTTCGCAAACGTCGCGGCTGATCACGCCGGTATCTTCAAAACGCGCTTGGACCGAGGGCGAATCCCACATCAGCCGGGTAGCATCCGCGAGGTCTTTCAAGGCTTGCTCCAGGCGGCGCGACAGCTCCATGGCAAGTTGCGCATCCACATCGAATAAAATGCCGCCGGGTCTGAGCATACCGCGACCAAATCGGCTACCGCAGATAGCTGCGGTGAGATTCAGAATATCGCCGCGGATACGGCCGCAATAGGCGGCCGTCGGCAGGTAGCCGACGTCCCCGGCTAGCGCCCCGAGGTCTCCCGCGTGGTTGGCGATCCGTTCCAATTCCAGCGCGATCCCGCGCAGAATTTGCGCGCGGGCTGGAGCCGCGCTCGCGCTTAACCCCTCTAAAGCTTCGCAATAGGCACTCGCGTGCCCTATGGAGCTGTCTCCCGATAGCGTCTCGATCAAGTGGATGGTGCGTTTATTGGGCCCGCCAATCAGCGCGGCCTCGACTCCGCGATGCTGATAGCCCAGCGCAATTTCCAGATGCAGAACTCTTTCACCGCGGCATTCAAAGCGAAAATGGCCGGGCTCGATAATCCCGGCGTGCACGGGGCCCACTGCGACCGCGTGGACTTCTTGCCCGTGAACCTGGAAAAACTCGGTTACGCCCGCGAGCGGAGAATTCGTACCATGGTGCGATCGATAGGGCGGTTGAAAGCGCAGCGGTTTCAGCCAGGGATGGCCCTGCGGCTCGATGTCCCACTGCTCGGCGATTTCGCGCTCGAACCAATGTGCTTGCGGGCATTCGACGGTTAGGCAAGGATAGGCGTCCTTGACTTCGGCTCGCAGCGCGATCAGCCTAGCGGCTACCGAGTCGGCCAGTATGGCGATCAATTGGACCTGAGCATCTTCCGCGGGCATGCCGAACAGCGCGGTCAGGCGATAACCGGTGCGCACCGCGGAGAGGATTTGGGCTCTGAACTCAGCGATCCCAAGGCAGGGCACGCCATCCAGCGGCGTGGCTTCGCCGTTGCGAAATACCGGCAAGGAAATCGTCATGGTCAACCGAGGTGGCGCACGGCCTCACGCAGCGCGCGCGCCAGGACTGGGGGCAGGTAAAGCCCCATTACCAGGACCGCCAATCCCAGCGTCGTCGGAACTGCACTCAGGGCCACGCTTCTGGTCGCTGGTGGGAGTGCACCCTTGGCGGGCGCGCCTTGCGCCATGGCCAGCGCCGGAGCCGTCATCGCGGCCACAATGACGGCCAAAAGCAACAAGTAGATCACGGCGACTAAAACGTGGCCCTGATCGATCGCGGCTTTTAAAATAACAAATTCGCTCAGGAACGGGCCGAAAGGCGGCGAGCCGATGATCGCGAATAGACCGAACACCCACAACGCTCCCGACACCGGCATCAAGGTCAGCGCTCCGCTTATTTCCGCGGTGTTTTTGGTCCGATTAACCGCCAACAGGTTACCGGCGACCAAAAAGAGCATCGCCTTGGTCAAGGAATGATTAATGATGTGAAGCACCGCGCCGAAGACCGCGGCACCGCCCAAGCCGACCCCGACCGCGAGAATCCCCATGTGCTCGACACTGGAGTAGGCAAGCATGCGTTTATAGTCGGTTTGCCCCGAAATAAACACCGCCGCTACCGCCATCGAAAGCAGACCGAACAACAACAATAGCCGGTCACCGAACGGCGCAAGTCCAGCGGCCACGGAAATTTGCTGGACTCGCAAAATGCCCAGAAAGGCGCAATTGAGTAGCGCCCCCGATAGAAGGGCTGATGCCACCGAAGGGGCCTCGCTGTGCGCGTCAGGGAGCCAGGCGTGAAATGGGGCCAACCCCATCTTGGTTCCATAGCCCACCAGCAACAACAAAAACGCCGCCTTGAACCAGGGGCCGCTGAGCTGGCGCGCGTTCAGAATGAGCTCGGATAGGGTCAGCGCGATGCTGCTTCCGTCGCGATTGGTCGCCGCCACGGCCAAAAAGAAAATGCCCAGTAGCGCCAGCGCGATTCCTACCGAACAGATCAGCAGGTACTTCCAAACCGCTTCCAACGAGCGATGGTGGCGGTGAAAGTAGATGAGCGGGGCGCTGGCCAGAGTAGTTGCTTCGACCGCGACCCAGAGCAAAGCGAGCTGCTGACTGAGGGCGACCAGGGTCATCGCCGCCAAGAACAGCAGCAGACATCCGGTAAAACTCGCCTCGCGCGCGTTGGAGAAAATGAAGCCTTCTTCGAAATCGTTGTGCGGTTGCCGTTGTTCTTCAGCCAGATAGGCTACCGCGTAAATCGCGACCGCTAAAAACAGCAGACTGGTAAGGGTCTCGATCAGTCTGCCCAGCGCGTCCTCGGCCAGCCAGCCGCCCAATACCGGCGCCGGCTGAACAATCCAGGTGGCAAGGCTTAATCCAGCATTGGAGCCGGCGGCGCCAATCAAAAGCGCGCGGCGACCACGGTCCGAGGCCACGAAAAAAGCCGCGACGGCGCTGCAAGCCGGTATGAGCAGGAGCAACGCAATCATCACAGCTGGTCGGTCAGTGCGACTAGTTTGTCGGTATCGATATGATCGAACTCCCGGCTGATATGAAAGATGGCGATACCCATTACCAACACTCCCACGAAGACATCGAGTAAGATTCCGAGTTCCACCAGCACTGGCAGCCGCAATGTGGCGGCTGTGCCGAATGCATAGACGCCGTTTTCCAAGGCCAAGTATCCCAGCACCTGAGTCAGGGCTTTTCGGCGGCTCATTATGACGATTAGGCCGACCACGCTGGTGAACAGAGCCGCAGGGACCAGCAAAAGGGACAACGGCTGATTGGGTAGTTGCAAGCGCTGTCCCAACCACAGTGCAAGTGCCAAGCTGGCCGCCCCGGCGATGAGCGAGAGGTTGTAACTGATCAGGGGCTCGACTTCGCGCACCGTGTCGGCCTCGCGCATGGCCCGGAACAACAGCCCTGGCAGCAGCAAACCCTTGACCGTTGCGGTCAGGACAGGAAGCAGCAGGCCGCTGGCGGACAGGTCGCCGTCCTGCAGCGAGATGGCCAGCAACCCCAGTATCAGGCCTTGCACGGCAATGGCCCGGATACAGGCCACCAGGCGACTGGAGCCCAAAAGCGTGAACCCGGTTAGGATGAGGAGCACCAGCATCGAGTTGCTCAGTTGGCTCATCTGCTTTGCGCCTCAAAGGGCCAATGCCAGCCCAGCCAGCACGATTGCGGTGAGTAACAACTGCGGTACCCGCAACAAGCGCAGGCGCGCCATCGCGGACTCAATCAGGCCTGTCAGGATCGCCATGCCCATGATTGCGCCGACGCCGAGCCCGAGATCGATCCATCCACAGCCGGCGTGCCAGGGTACCGCGACCGCGCCGATGATACTGGCGAATAGCCACATCTTGAGCGCCGCGCCATACTCAATCATGGCCAGATCCGGCCCGCCGTGATCGAGCACCATTACTTCGTGGATCATTGTCAATTCCAGATGCGTAGTTGGATCGTCAACCGGGATCCTAGCGTTTTCGCTCAGGCCGACGATTACCAACGCGGCCAGCGCCAATCCGAGCCGAGGCGCGGCGTGGGCCCAACTGGTGGCACTGAGCGAGGTAAGTATCGCAGTGAGCGACAGCTCGCCGGTGGCGCGAACTAATCCCGCCAACGACAACAGAAAAGCCGCCTCTGCCAAAGCCGCGAAGGTGACCTCGCGGCTGGCCCCCATGCCTTCGAAGCTGGAGCCGGTATCTAGCGCCGCTAGCACCGTAAAAAAGCGCCCGAGCCCTAGCAAATACGCCAGTACGACAAAATCGCCCCAAAACGACGCCAACCCGCTGAAGCTTCCCAACGGCACCAGGGTCAGGGCCAGCACCACGGCGGCTAGCCCAATGACCGGACCCAAGCGGAAGACCGAGGAGGTAGTTTGACTATAAACCGCGCCCTTGCGCAGCAACTTCCATACCTCTCGATAGGGCTGGAGCAGTGCTTGCCCGGTGCGTCCAGCCATCACCGACTTGGTACGGACGATCACCCCCTGCATCAGCGGTGCCAGAAGCAGCGCGACAACCAGTGGTATCGGAGAACCGGCACTCATGCTTTCAGGCGATCTGCCAAAGAAAGAGCAGGAGCAGGGTCACTGCGATATACAGGACATAAAGCTGCACTTTGCCCTGTTGAAACGGTCGCAAACTGCCCATTGCCCGGCTAATCCGACGAAAGAGGGGTCCAAACAGATAGCGCTGATAAGGGTCGTCGGTGTGGGAGCGAAACTCCGCGTGTTGGGGAAAAATCCCCGACCCCACCACAGTGAAGACCTGGCGGGTTTTCAGGAGCATGGCGAAACTGTCTGTCAGCGGTTGCGCGAATGAGGAAGCGGTGTATTGCATGCGCGCCGACGGGCTGGCATAACCGCAGTCCCACGTCGGGGCAATGCGGACCTCGCGACCGGCCAACATCTTGGCCCTGGCCGCGCTCAGCAATGCGGTCAGCAGCAGCGCCGCTGCGCCAAAGTCGCAGACCATCGCCACCACGCCGGCTTGATGTGCGAGAGCGGCCGTCACCTTCAGCGAGGGCAGGCCGGTGGCCGTGGCTACTACCGCGTCCATCGAGCGGATGACCGCGGCGCCGCATAGTCCCACCAACAGGCACGCCCCGGCCAGCGCGAAAACGGGTACCAGCATCGCCACCTTGGCCTCATTGGCACGTTCCGCTGCTTGGCTGCGCGGGTGACCCAGAAACACCATTCCGAAAGCCCTAGTGAAACAAGCGGCCGCCAAGCCGCCGATCAGGGCCAGTCCGGCAATGGTGGCAAGCATGGGCGCGCGCTGGGAGGGGTTCAGGGAGAGCACACCTTTAAAGCTAGCCACGTAGATCAGGAACTCGCCGATAAATCCGTTCAATGGCGGCAAACCCGAGACCGCCGCTGCGCCGACCAGAAAGGTTGCGCCCGTCCCCGGCATCTTGCTCAAGAGCCCGCCCAGGCGGTCGATTTGGCGCGTGTGGGTGGCATGGGCAAGGTTACCCGCGCCCAGGAAAAGCAGGCTTTTGAACAACGCATGGTTGAGCACGTGCAGCAGCGCGCCGGCAAAACCCGCCACCGCGACCACCGGCCGGTCCATGCTCACGCCGATAACTCCCACGCCGAGGCCAAGCGCGATGATGCCGATGTTTTCGACGCTGGAATAGGCCAGCAACCGCTTGAGGTCGGGTTGCGCCAGCGCGAGCAGGACGCCCAGAATTCCCGAACTCAACCCGATCAGGCACAGCGTCCACCCCCACCAGGCCTGCGCAGGTCCGAGCAAGGTCAGGATGCGTAGCAGGCCGTAAATGCCAGTTTTGATCATGACCGCGGACATGATCGCCGAGACGTGACTGGGCGCGGCGGGATGGGCTTCGGGCAGCCATACATGCAGCGGCACGAAGCCTGCCTTGGTGCCAAAGCCGATCAGCGCCAGCACGAACAGCACTCCGGTTCCCGGGGCGGCGCTGAAGCGATCGAAATCCAGGGAGCCGTTCGTCCTGCCCAGCAAAATGAACAGAACGAAAAGAAAGGCGGTGCCGATGTGGCTGGCGACCAGATAGATCCAGCCGGCTTGGCGCACTGCCGCCTGTTCGTCCTCAAAGGTCACCAAAAAAAACGAGGTAAGCGCCATCAGCTCCCAGGCCATTAGAAAGAGCAGCGCGTTGCGCGCCAGCACCACCATCACCATGCTGGCCACCAGCAAGTTGAGAAAAAACCACTGCGGGGCGAGTGCCTTGTGCCCACGATAAGCTTCCAGGTACCGGCTACCATAGAGCGCGGCGAGTGGCGCGATCACGAAAATCGGTAACAAAAAAAAGGCCGAGAGCGCGTCCAAGCGCAGATCCAGGCTACCGTAAGGGACATCCCAAGCGAGCCGAAATGACTGCGGCGCACCGCCCAGGACCGCGTGCAGTGCGGGTACTAGTCCCAATCCGGCACCCGCGACGATCGCGCCAGCGCCGCAATAGGTGGACCAGCGGCCTCGCCGGGACAAGAGCAGCGAGGCCAAGGCGCCAGCGGCAAAGAGCGACAACGAGCCGAGCAGCGCCGTCACGATACACGCGCGGCGCGAGCGCCGGGCTGCCCACCAGCAAGTTCCACTCGCCGCACTTCCTGGATGACTTCCGCCGCCTGCGCCTGCCGTGCCAAAGCCGCGCGGAGCCGCTCATCGTACAGCGCAAACGACAGTTGCGACAGCAAACGCAGATGAATGCGAGCGGTGGGGCTGAGGAGCAGAAAAACCGCGTGGACCGGTTGACCGTCGGGAGCGTCGAAATCGATCCCGCGATCGAAGTAGAAGAGCGAGAGCGAACCGCGCGAGCCGTCCAGGAGGATCGGCCGGCGGACATGCGGGATGGCAATGCCTTGGCCGATGGCGGTGGAGCCCAGCGCCTCGCGGGCCAGCAAAACTTGCGCCACCGCCTCGCGGTCAACCGTCGAGGGTATCGCCAGGGCGCCGACCATGGCGCGCAACACGGTCGGCTTGTCGGCCTCCCCGGAGGCGCGAAAGACGCCGCCGCGGCCCAACGCATCGACCAGCGACAATTCGGGCCCGGCCTTGGTATCGAGTGGTCCGAAAATTTCGGCCCGAATGTCGATCTCGCGCGAGCAGGTTTGTTCCAACAAATCGCTGCGGTGAAGTTGGCTGTGGTGGTTGACGGAATCCGAGCGTAGGATGCCGCGCTCAATCCATTGATTGACCTTCTTTTCGGAAACACTAAGAATTTTTGAGGCTTGGCGAATATTCAGATGCATGAATGCAGTACTCCACTCCACTCCACGACCAACTTGCGGCGTGCGCTGGCGGGCTCCCTCAACTGTGGCTCGAATTCCTCGATTGAAAGCGCAAGCTTGGCAGCATGACCGAGCAATTGTAGGCAAGCTCCAAAGGTGGGACGTGCTTGTTACAACTCTGCCGCCGTGCCAATTCTGCCGCCATCGGAGTTAACTCCAACAAGGCGTTAATCGCGCAGTCGATGCATTGGCACTGAGCGCACCACGCAAAATATAGATTCAGTGGTTCGGTACCTTGCTGCAGACAATAGTGGTGCCACAAAAAATGGCCGCCACGATGCTCGTAAGCCTCCCCTTGCGCGGGATCATCGCTGGTAAAGCCAAGCAGATCGCACATCAACTGACCGATACGGTAGCGCAAGTAGGGCGCTTGATCCGCATAGACCAAATTTGCTCCCTGATTGGGCAACCCATGCCACGCTTGCTCGGACACCAGATAGACGCCCGGCGCATCGGGCGGCCGGCATGCGCGGTCGCTGACCACGCGCGCCAAGTAATCACCAATCTTATATGGCCCCACCCAGCTGGAGGCGGCGGCGCCGATGCCATTTCTTTTGCCCGCCGTCATGCAACCATCCTGTTCAGCCTGATGCGCGCTGCGCTCGTCATGATGGCCACAACAAACCGCCGTGGCTTCTGAGGTAACCAATCATCCAATGCGACAACCCGCGCACGTCGATAAGCCAACTGTTATCAAAGCGGGTCTGGCCAAAAACCGCCTGCGTGAAGTTGGCGCCGCGCAGATCGCACCCCACAAAACTCGCGCCGCGCAGGTCAGCCCGCGAAAAATCGCAACCGCTTAGCGAAACTCTGAAAAAGACCGCCTCGCACAAATTCGCCTCGGAAAAATCGACCCGGTCCAGCTCGCAGCCTCGGAATACCTGATCGTGCAAATGACTCTTTTCGCCGGCCGTGAACACCGCGTGCAAAGTGGTTTGGGAACGCCAAGCGAAAGGTTCGAAGCGGATTATCTTAGCCATGTGAGAATTCGTTGCATTTCTACGTAATCTGACGTAGTCTCAGACGTGTGTCAAGCTTAATCCGTAAAATAACGGAAAACTCCTTGGAGCTGACCGACCGCCTGATGACCGCCCGTCAAGTTGCGGATTACTTGGCTATAAACGGAAGAACGGTGCTAAAGCTCGTCTCCGAAGGCACACTGCCCGGCGTCAAAATCGGTAACCAATGGCGCTTTCGCAAGGCGATGTTGGATGCTTGGCTGGACGATCAGATGCTGGGGGTGATCCCGCAACATCTACAACGCGACGAGACCTATTCGGCCCCCCGTCTCCGGCTGAATTTTGAAAGCTGTTTCCAACCCAGCCATATCCTCCCCGCGCTCACAGCAGAGTCGAAAAGTGTCGCGATTGAGGCGCTCGCCGAACTTGCCAGCGGGCTAGGGCTAGTGCGCGACAAAAGCTGGTTTGTGGGTGCTCTGCTCGAGCGCGAGCAGAGCATGCCCAGTGCGGTGGGTAACGGCGTGGCCTTTCTGCACACCCTCGATCGCCATCCCGAACAAATCGCGCGTCCCTTCATGGTTCTTGGTCGGTCCCTGTCAGGGATTGATTTCGATGCTTTGGATTGCCGGCCGACCCACCTGATCTTCGTGCTCGGTCTGAAATTCTATGAGTTGCACCTGCCCTGGCTGGCCAAGCTCGCGCAGCTCTTTGCCCGGCCCGAAGCGACCACAATGTTGCTCGCGGCTCCCAGCACCGGCGCGATGTTCGATGCTCTAGGCCGGGCCGAGCGCTCCCTATTTCCCGGCAACAACTAACGAGAGAGGGGAAGAGCGATGGAACCTCGGGAGATAGCCAAACTCGTGCCGGGCAGTTCCGTTTGGATTTGGATTGTGCGCTTTGGCAAGGGCAGATGGTGGCCTGGAGAGGTTCTCTCCCTCAAAGTGAGGCAAGGGATCCCTCTGATCACGGTACGTTTCCAAGCCGCGGCGCCCGAGGGACGCCGCGCCCACGCCGGCATTTTCGCCGGTATCAGCACCACGCGAATGCGGTTCCTTGAACCCCGCGAGGTGGAGGGCAAGGGCGGCGATCGGCCGCGCCATCCACCGGTCGCGATCCTTCGAGTGCCCGAGCTCCCGCTCGGCACGCTGGCCGCGCTCACCACCGCGCACTCCACGTTCTCTTGATGTGCTGTCGGCTAAGCGCGGTCCCGAGCTTGGATCCGCAGGTGAGGCGGCGGCGCCATTTTGCGCCACTCGCCATCGGCGCGTTGGCCGCGCCACTACCATCTGGTGGTCGCGGTTTTTTGGCAACCAAACGGAGAGCAAGCGCAATGACGGGACCCACCCGCTGTCCACTGTGTAATATCCAGCCCGCAAACGGAGTCATCGAGCACCTGGAGCACGATCATCGACGCACCGACGACGAAGCCCGGGCCCTCCTGGAGCGCAGCATGGAGGGGACTCTGGGGTGGGATCCGGAGACCCGCAAGCGGAAAAACTTGCTGTCTGCCCGAGCCTTCAGGCGATTTCAGCCTCGCGACTGATCCAATACTCGGCGAATCCCTGCCTTATTCGCGCTCGAGCTACGCAAATCCGCCGTTCCAAGATGTCGTCAACTCGCCTTGGCGGCGACGGCTGAATCTTGGCCCGGTAAAAGCTTCGCCTGTCTTTTGGATAACGCCTGGCGCTTGACCTCTGGAGCAACTTTCCGGGTAAACTCCCAACTCCGTATTGGCCGATCGCGGCCAGGAGGCGCGGATGGAGCACGCACGCAGCAAATGGTTGGTGCTTGCCGGGTTGTGGCTCGCCACGGCGATGCTCTTCGGTGCCGCGCTGGCCACCGGTGGCCTCTTCTACCATTCTATTTCGGTAGCCTTTCATATCAGTCGCCAAGCCGTCTCTTTGATCTCCAGCTTGCCTTCGGTAGGGGTCTGCCTGGGCTCGCTGATCGCCGGCGGGTTGCTCACTTTCCTGGATCCCAAGCCGGTTATCATCATCGGCCTGGCGCTGGTGGGGATTAGTTTCGGTACCCTCGCGATAGCCCCGAGCTTCCCACTGCTGCTGCTTGCCTACGGCGCCGTCGGCGTCGGGGTGGGCATCGGTTGCGTGATTCCGGTCTCCCTCATCATCCGGGCCTGGTTTGGCGAGCGCGCCGGCTTCGCCTTAGGCTTGACTATGACCGGCGCGGCGTTTGGCGCCGCCGCGGCGGTTCCGTTCATAACTTATTTCATCACCCATTACGATTGGCGGGTGGCCGAAATGGCGCTGGGAGTACCCTTCATCTTCCCCGTGATTCCGATTGTCGCTCTGCTCCGCAGCCGGCCGGCGCAGGCCCGAGTCGGTACGGCTCCTCCCATTGCGGAGCGCGGCATGGAGGTTGGCGCAGCGCTACGTACTCGAGAATTCTGGCTGGTGGTCATAGGCCAATTCAGTTTCGGCTGGATCGCCAATAGCATCCTGGGCCATCTCGTCTCCTATCTGACGAGTATCGGCTACGGCTTGAATCGGGCCGCGGCGGCTTTAAGCGCGGTGCTGCTGTTGACCGCATTGGGCAAGGTAATCCTTGGCTACCTGGCCGATTGGACCGGTAGCCGCTGGGCGATGGCGACTGCCTTCATGGGTACGGCGATTGGCCTGTCCCTGCTCCTGAATGCGTCGCGCCCGGCTTTTCTTTTGCCGGCGATAGTGGTTTACGGCTTATGTTGGGGCGCCCCGCTGGCGTTGCTGCCGCTGCTCACCATGCAATCGCTGGGGCTTAAGCGCTTTGGTGCTATCTCGGGCTTGACCAGTATCGGCTTTACTTTGGGCAGCGCGCTGGGACCGCTGAGTGCGGGACGGATTTTCGACCGCACCCACACTTATACGGCGGCGCTGGGCGTCAACATCGCGGTTGCGCTGATTGTCGGCATGGCTGTGCTGGCCTGCCGGCCGCTTTACGCCCCGATGGTACAGCAGGCGTTGCCGCGTTCCGCGGCCTGAGCCTGTCGGCGACAAACGTGGGTTTGCGCGAACGACTTCGGAGCCCAACTCGCTCGCTTTGCTCCAGACTTTTCAAGGTTGATAGCCGTGCCCCCGGAGATTTGCGCAGCACCGCTGGGTGTCGCGAGCCCCGTCGTCGCCGCCAAGAAAAAGTTCAGGGGCAAAGAGAAGTGGCGTTTGGCCGACAGCACGACGTCGCGGCGGGAACTACTCCCCGTGGGTGAACGCTTCTCCAGCGGCCTTTGCGATTCTGTCAATTTCGCCGGGCGGCCGGCGAGTGACCGAAAAGCCGCGGAGCTAATCCGGTGTCGACAGCGAGGGCGCGAAGAATTGTGGCGTCAGGTAGCCTGTGATGCCGTTGATGCGGCCGGAGCTGACAAAAATCTCGCCGTCGCGCGGATCGAGCGCCAATCCGCCCGGTTCGATGATCTGGGTATCGGCGCCGCGGATGATCCCGCGGGGCGCCACGTCCCCGTTGTCGGTCTCCTTCCAGATCCCGATAAAGCCCAGCGGCCCGGGTGCGAATTCCGAAATCGGCCCCTTGCATCCGGGCATCGGGGCATGGCCGCCCGGATCGTAAGGCATCCGGTAGGCGGAGTTGAGCGCGGTGGCGTAAATGATGCCGTGCCAGGCCTGCACGTGCCAAACGCCCAATAGCCCCGTGGTTGGGCCGCTGATAACGCGCAGCGGCGCGACGTCGCCGTTGTCGGTGCGCTTGAAGATGTACAGCCCACCGTGATAATGCGCGTCGCGGGCAGCCGCGATCACCAGATTGGTTTGCGGATCGACCGCCACTCCCGCCGGCAATCGCATGCCGGTGCGGGCGCTGGAGATGACGCGAAGGGGCGCCACGTCACCGTTGCCGAACAGTGGGTAGGCGGCCAGCCGCGCGCCGCCGAAATCGGCGATCCAGACTTCGTTATGCACCGGATCCACCGTCACTTGCAGCGGTTGATGAATTCCGGTGTGCGGTCCTTGAATCACCCGCAACGGCGGGATGTTGCCGTTGGCTCCGCCGCGAAAGAAGACCAACGAGCCAGCCAGCGGTTCGGCCGCGATGATCAGGTCGTGAATCGGATCGTAGGCGATCCCATGAGCGACGCGGGTGAGTTTGGTGCGCTGTCCTTCGATCGCGCGGGCTGCGTTGAGATTTCCACTTGCCACCCGGGCAAAGGCCGCGATACGCGGATCGGTCACTCAATTGGGCACCAGGATTTCATCGCGCCGCGAATCGTAGGCAAGCGCCATCGGATTGCCAAAGTCGGTATGGCCGGCGTCCGCCGGGGCGTTGCGAATAACTCGGCTTGGGGAGACGTCACCGGTTGCGGTGCGGGGGAAAATCTCCGCAGTGTGGCCGAAGTTGGCCACCCACAGCTCGTCGCGCGCGGGGTCGTAAGCTACCCCCATCGGATGGTCGATCAAACTGCGCGCCCCGCCCAGTACTCGAATCGGTGCGACGTTACCCACGCCGGTACGGGCGAAGACCAGGACATTATTGCCCACCGTGTTGGCCACGAAGATCTCGTCGTGACGATTGTCAACCGCGATCGCGCTGGGCCAGTTGAGCTGGGTCAGGTTGCCTTGGATCATCCGTCGTGGCGGGACGTTGCCCTTGGCGTCGTCGGCGTAAACCGTGATCGAAGGCGGATAATAACGGCCGCCGCGATTGTCGTCGGGGTCCCAGTTGCCGCGGTTCCAGTTGCCGTGGTTGACTGTATAGATCTCGCCGTTCTTCTCCTCCCAGAAGATTCCGTGGGGGTCGGCCAGCTTGGTGCGTTCGCCGCGGATGGAGCGCAGCGGCGGATCGACCTGGGTGGCGTCGAGCCGATAAAATATGATCTGCGGGGTGTGCTCGATCGAGATTGCGAGTTGGCGATACTTTTGGCTTACCGCCAGTCCATAGGCGCCGTGCGGAATCGCCAGTACCTGGGCGGGGTAGTTACCCTCGGCCGTATAGGGAAAGCGCGCGATATCATCGCCATAGTCGTTTTCCGCGACATAGAATTCGTGCCGAACCGGATCGATCCCCACCCCAGTCGCGAACGATAGCCAGGTCGCCGGCCCTTTGATCCAAGCGCGGTAGCGCGTGGGCATGCGATCGGCGGGATCGGCCTTGACCCCGAGGGGATAGACTAGTGCGCTCTTGAGATTGGTGTCGCTTAAGACCGCTAGGCCGTTCTTGGGGTCGATCGCGATGCTGTTGAACTCAGGATAGGGATCGGCCAACTCCATGCAGGGCTGGATCGGACCGCCGGGGATGCTATCGACGATCTTTTGAAATTTGGCCGATTCCACCGGCGCCGCGATCTGTGGGATGGCGGGAACCTTGGCGCCCAATTGGAGCTGCTCGGCGGCCGGCGCCGTTTGTCCCATGGCAAGACCATTCCAGCGCAAGTGGCACATCGTGACCGCTAGGTATCCGATCGCGGCCAGGGAACAGGCTACAGCCAAGCGGGGCTTGCTCATCGATCCTATCTCCCTTTCACTTTGCGACGTTTGCAGTCTGTCTATCGCTTTCCACCCCTGGGTTGGCTATCCGAAAATGTCGTCAGGGCGCGGCCGAGGCCAGCGCGGGTTGCAGTTGGTCGCGTCCCTGGGCCGGGCGCACCATCCAGGTGCACAGCGCGGCTAGCAGGCAGTAGGCGACCGCGAGTTGGAAGGCCAGCATGTAGCCGCCGGTGGCGTCAGCCAGCCGCCCGGTCAACCAGGCCGCGGCCGCGGCGCCCAGTTGTCCGGCGGAGTTGGTCGCGCCGTTGATCGTACCCAGACGGCGAATGCCCAGGCTCTGGATGATGATCAGCGGGACAGTGGGGCCGGTGGCGCCGAGGGTGGAAGCGTAGAACAGCATGTATACCAGCATGATGGGCGGATACACGGCGGTGCCCATCAGTCCCATTACCGCTACTCCCAGCAGCAAGCAGTTGACGATCAGCACCCACCTCGGATCGAACCTGTCGGCGGCCCAGCCGGTGATGATAAGTCCGGCGGGCAGCGATAGATTTTGCAGCCCCAGCAAGGTGGCGGAGCGCTGAGCGCCGAATCCCAGGCTCATTAAATAGGGGACGACGTGGAAGTAAACCGCGCCCATCACCGCCAGGAACAGGAAATTGAGCAATATCAGCAGCCAGAAAGCCGCGGTGCGCATCGCGGCGCCCAGCTCCAGACCCGGCTCGCTGGTGCGCGCCTTGGTCACACGCAGTTGCGCGCTCGGTGGCGGACGCAGCAGGATCAAGTCGATACCCAGGCCGAAAACTAGAACCTGCACGCCCACCAGCGCGATCGACCAGCGCCAGCCGTAACGCAGGGCGAGAAAAGAAAAGAGCGGAGGGTTGTAAAGCAGGCCCAGAGCCAGCCCGCTGAACACGATTCCGATAACCAAGCCGCGCTGCTCGGCGAACCATTCGCTGACCAGCACGATCGAGGGCAGCATGGTGCCGGCGGCGGCGCCCACTCCGATCAGGCAATAGAGCGCAATCAACTCACCTAAACTGCGCGCTTGACTGGCGAGCAGCAAGCCGCCGCCTGCGAGCAGCGCCCCTGCCGCCATCAGCCAGGGGATTCGGACCCGGTCGCACAGCCATCCTGCGATCGGCGAGGTCAGCGCGACCATCAGCAAAAAGACAGTCGGGATCCGCGCGACCTGTTCGTGGCTGGCGGCGAACTCCCGGATTAAGGGATGAAAGAAGACCTCCATGGTTCCGGTGCACGAGGCCCAGAACATGCTTTCGATAAGGAGCAATCCGGCGATTACTGGCCACCCCCGGCGGATTTCCTCGCTCATCCCCAATCCCCCATGCATAGCGCACCAAACCTTCCCCAGAGATGGCGCACCGCTGGGCGCGGCTAGATCGGCTCGAAGCCGCGCAGGTGCGGAATCACTTCGCTGGCGAACAGCTTTATCGAGCGCATCACGTCGTCTTCCGCCAACGAGCCGAAGTTGAACTCGCACAACAGTACGTTGAACAGTCCCTCGCGGGCCGCGGCTTTGATTTGCGCGGCCACGGTATCGGGAGCGCCGATGAAATATAGATCGTTTTCCAACAGGTAGTCGGGATTCTGCAGGTTGCGGATAATTTGCGCCCCGCCTGGCTCGCCGCGTTGCTCGAATAGCCGGGCGATATTGTTCATGTTGGCCTGCGCCGCATCGGGGTTGCCGCCATTGGCGAGAAATTTACGCAAGGCTTCCAACGCATTGGGCATCGCACGCTCGCGGGCGCGCTGGTCGGTTTCATCGACGTAAACCAGGGTCAAATAGGAAATCCGCGGCTTGCGCGTCCAGCCTTGCGCGCGCCATCGGCGCAGATACTCGGGATAGCGCCGCGCTGCTTCCTCACGCGGGAAGAAATAAAAATAGCCGGTGTCGATTCCGCGCTGGGCGAGCACTTCCAGGGTGCGCGGGTCACGGCTTTGCAGCCAGATCGGCGGATGAGGTCGCTGCACCGGCGGCACCGCCAGACGGACGTTTTTTACCTCGAAAAATTCCCCTTTGAAGCTGAAGGGTTCGCCGTCGGGGGTTTTAAAGGCGGTTGCGATGAGTTCCAGGGCCTCCAGGGTCACGTCGCGGCGCAGCTCGAAGTCAACGCCCCAGGTGGTGAGCAGGCTGGGGACAATACCGGAGACCAGGCCAACGATCAGGCGCCCGCCGATGGCCTGATCCAAAGTAGCGATCTCCTCCAGCAACCGGATCGGATGGTGGAGCGGAACCACAAAGCCCATCGGCCCTATCCGCAACCGCCGGGTATTGAACCCCGCTCCCATGCAATAGACGGTGGGTTGCGACATCAGGCTTTCGATAGGGTTGAAATGATGCTCGACCGAGAAGCCATAATCGAAGCCGCTGCGGTCCGCTAGTGCCAGCTCGCGCCACAACAGCTCGTAGCGCTGACCGGCGCTCATGCCGTACTTGTGCCAGCAATGGGAGAAGTGGCCGAACTCCATATGCGCGCTCCTTTTCGGCCCGGTTCAGCCGAATTGCCCGCGGTCAAGTGCTCGGTGAATGGCACCGTCATCATAGTCCTATGCCGGGATTTTGCGAGAGCCGCGCCCGGGCGGCCAAGGTTGGAATAAACCGCCAATTAATCTATGTTTTCAGCCGCGGCGCAGTGGTACGCCGCAATCCCGCGGCCGGATCGGGAGAGACGTCATGAAACCGAGCCTAATTGCAGTACTGCTGGGAGTTTTGATTCCGGCCGCGGCGCTGGCGCAAAGTGCGCGTGATCTGACCAACGCGGCCGCCAACCCCAGCCAGGTAATTACCTATGGCATGAGCTATAGCGAGCAGCGCTTCAGCCCACTGACAAAAATCAATCGCGCCAACGTCAAGCGGCTAGTGCCCGCCTGGTCCTACAGCATGGCCAACAACTACGGCGAGGAAGCGCAGCCGCTGGTTTACCGCGGAGTGATCTATATGACCGACTCCGACAAGACGGTGGCGCTTGGCGCGCTCAGTGGCAGGGAGCTGTGGAAAGTCCCGGTCAATTATCCCCCCGAGACCAACCGCCGGGTTTGTTGCGGGATTGTCAATCGAGGCGCCGCGCTTTATCAGGGCAAGCTGTTTCGCACCACTGAGGACGGCCACGTGGTCGCGCTGGATGCTCGCAGCGGGCGCGAGCTATGGAATGCGGCCTCCAGCAGCGCCGACAATCGAATCGTGATGACCGGCGCGCCGCTGATTGCCGACGGCGTGGTGATTGTCGGGGTCTCCGGGGCCGAGTACGGCATCCGCGGCTATCTTGACGGTTACGACGCGCAAACCGGCAAGCGACTCTGGCGCCACTATACCGTCCCTCTGCCCGACGAACCCGGGGCCAATAGTTGGCCCGATAACGCCGCTCATGCCAGCGGCGGCAGCAGTTGGACCACCGGTTCCTATGACCCCGAGCTGGGGCTTGTGTACTGGGGAATCGGTAACCCCGCGCCCTGGAACCCGTTGCTGCGCAAAGGGGATGATCTCTACACCGATTCAATCATGGCGCTGCGGCCGCGAACCGGGCAGATGGTTTGGTACTACCAGACCTCGCCCAACGATCCCTTCGATCACGACGGGGTCAACGCCCTGGTGCTGGCGGATCTGAAGGTCGATGGCAAACCGACCAAAGTCGTGATGCAGGCCAGTCGCAACGGCTTCTTTTACGTGCTGGATCGTCGAACCGGCAAATTGTTGGCCGCCAACCCATACGTCAAGGTAACTTGGGCCGATCGCGTTGATCTGAAGAGCGGGCGTCCGGTGTGGAGCGCAGCCACCCAGTCCGTCATCGACGGCACCGCCCAGATCACCACCTTTCCCTCGATCAGTGGTGGCACCAACTGGTTTCCCATGTCCTACAGCCCGCTGACGGGACTGGCTTACGTCAATACGCTCAATATTGGCATGCAGTATCAGCCGCTGCCCCGCGACACCATCCGCAGCTTCAAACCTGACCAGCCCGAGTTTGGCATTCGGTACCATCCCGTGTTCCCCGATCCTAACGCGCGCGGCTACCTGAAGGCGATCGAGCCGATGACAGGCAAAGCTCGCTGGCAGACGCCGTTCAAAAGTCCCAACTGGTCGGGTACGTTGGTGACCGCCGGGGGCTTGGTCTTCACTGGCGAACTGACCGGACAATTTATTGCCGTGGATGCGGCCAGCGGCAAGATCCTGTGGAGCTTTCAAACCCCCTCGGGAATTATCGGCCAGCCGATCACCTGGGAGCTGAAGGGAAAGCAGTACGTTACTGTACCCAGCGGAATCGGTGGGGTGTACGTGATGCACACTCCCGATGCGAACCTGAGGCACGTTCCGCCCGGCGGTACGCTCTGGACTTTCAAGTTGTTCGACGATTGAAAATGGGCAAAACACGACTGACGATCGTAGTAATGGCGCTAGTGTTTGGCTTGGCGCCCACACTGGTCTGGGCCGCCGACGGAGCTGCTAACAAGGCCCAGGTCGAGAATGGCGAGCAGGTTTACGAGACCTACTGCGTCAATTGCCATGGTCCGGAGTTGCAGAATAACACCGGCGTAGCCTTCGATTTGCGCCGCCTGCGCGCCGACGAGCACCAGCGCTTCGTCCATTCGGTGCTCAATGGCAAGAATGCGATGCCGGCCTGGAAAGGAATCCTGACCAATGACGATCTAAACGCGCTGTGGGCCTATATCCGAGCCAACGCCTATCCCTGATACGGCGGGCGGTCACGAACCTGTGCAGGGGCTGACGCTTTCCACCGGATTGGTGGGGTTCTCCTGCCAGTCGAGGTAACTCAGGTAGTACAGCGACACGTTGCTGTAGCCGGCATCGATCAAAGCGGTGGCGGCCAGAGACGATTTCGCTCCGTCCTGGCAATAAACGATGATCTGCTGATTAGGGTACAGTCCAAAGTTGTCGAAAATTGCCAGTAGCTCGGGGGGCGAATCCAAGAACGACAGTTGAGGGTTATCCTGTTGCGGCGTCAGTAGATCGGCCACTGGCAGGTTGCGCGCCTCAGGGATGTGCCCGCCGCGGGTGATCCCAGGCAGCAGCAGGCAGCCATCGTACTCGGCCGGCGTGCGAACATCGATTAGCGCGACGGAGGGATTGCCAAGCGCCGCCGCCACGTCCTGTTGGAACACCAGATGGATTGGGTTGTTTTGGATATTTACGCTGAAGGTGACCGGCCTCGGTGTCGCCGGTGGCGTGGTCGTTAACAGCCCCTGCTGGATGAGCGGCAGTAGGGCGTTGTATCCGCCGTTTACGATAAAAGTTTGGCGCACTCCGAAATAGGCCAGCAGAAAGCGCGCCCGCGAGGCGAACTTCATCTCGCCGTCGTCGTACACGATGGTCTCCTGTGCGCCTGTTATCCCAAGGGCGCCGAACAGGCTGGCCCATCCGCTGTAGTTAGTGAAGGCTCCGCGGGTTTGGCCAAGGGCGGTGATCGCATCGACGTCGAGCGCGACCGCGTTGTTCACGAAGCCAGGCTGGGAGACTTCCAGCGCGCTTTGCGCCGAGAGTAGCACTATGCCGGGTTGCCTGAGCGCCGCTGGCAGTTGCTCGGCGGCTATCACGTAGGCGGAAGACAGCGAGGATGGGCTGGAAGTAAAGCCGGAATCGGAGCCGCAACCGATCAAAAAAAGTATCCAAAGCGGCAGCAGCATCCAGGCGGTTTGTAAGCTAAGCCAGCGTTTGAGCGACATCAGCGAAGGGTGCCAATTAGGTGTGCGCCAAGTCAACCGGATAAAACACAGGCCCGGCAATCGAAAATCGCGGTGGAAGAATTGCCAGGCGCGCCCCGGTTGTCAGCCTCAAACGCGCAACGCGGGCATCACCCGTGTCGCGAACAGCTCCAGCGAGGCCAGCGATTGGGAGGCATCGAGGCTGCCGAATTTCATGTTGCACATCAGATAGTTGGCCCGGCATTGCTCGAGTTGCGAGCCAAGTTCACTCGCTACTTGCGTCGGGCTGCCGGCGATAATCGTACCGGCTTGCCGCGCGGTGGGATAATCGTGATTAGTGCGGCGGTCATCGACGCCGAAATGGACCCACAGCTTCTGAATGTTGGCGACGTGGGTTTTGTGCGCCGCCGCGGCAATCTCCTCAGCCTCGCGATCGGTAGGCGCGACGTAGATCAACCGCATGATCGCCGCCTTGCGCGGCCCCGATCCAACTTTTGCGTGATTCGGTTGCTCGAGGGCTTCGCGATATACGGCGATTGCCTGCCGCGCCAAGGCGGTGGGGCCGATCATGGCTAAGTTCATTCCCTGCTCGGCGGCAAAACGCGCGTTGCGCTCCGCCATTCCCCCGTACCACAGCGGCGGATGCGGGGTTTGCATTGGGCGCAATTCCAACGGCACCTGCGTGAAGCGAAAATACTCGCCGCGATGGTGCAGCACCGGGTGAGTCAACCCCTTGAGCACCACCTCGAAGGCCTCGGCGAAAAGCTCCCGGCTCTCCAGTACCGGGGTGCCGAACAGCGCGTGCTCGAAGGGCGAGATGCCACGCCCAACACCCACCTCCAGGCGGCCGGCGCACAGATGATCGAGCATGCAGATCTCGTTGATCAACCGCAGCGGGTTGTAGAACGGGAGCAAATAGACCATCGCGCCCAGCCGCAGCCGTCGGGTACGTTGCGAGGCGGCAGCCAAGAACAAGCTGGGCGAGGGGGTCATCGAAAGCGGCGTGGAATGGTGTTCGGCCAGATGAAAAGCGTAAAAGCCGGCTTGCTCGGCGCGCGTGAGAAATTCCAGATGTTCGTCGTAAAGTTGGCTCAGAGCGGCGCTTCCGCTGCTGCGCTCGATATGACTGAACAGCGCGAACTGTAGTTCTCGCCCGTACTCCGCCATGGCTCAATCCTCCTCACCGCCGGCTTGCCTCACTTGCCGCGAGATGTTGCAGGTGGTTATGCCCCTGCCACCAAGAAAAGCCTCCGCACCCTATTCCCTGGGTTTATCTCATCTCTTAGCTCGCTCTGGCCAGGGAGCAGGTTGAGGGCGTGGGCACGGCCTACTCTGATCACGGTCGAATGGGCGCGCGCAAGCCGGCAGCGTCGAGTGGAAGCGACCCCCTAGGTGGCGTGGCTGGAGTCTCAAAGCGGCGAAGCAATAACCTTTGCAAGGGACCGTAACCTGACGGCACACTGCTGCTGGCAGCCACCGCACACCGGCGCGTCATTGCGGTGAACTTGCGCTGACGATCGCGCTTGCAGCGCTAGATCGTCAGGCCATGAAATGGAGTTACCGCTCGCTCACCGTCGAGATCGGCTCGGGACCGAAGAAGTTAGGGACCAGATAGCTCAGCACGCCGTCGTATCCGCCATCGGTAATAAACACTTCTCCGTCCTTGGGATCGACACTGATGCCGCCAAGATCGATATATCGGGCGGTCACCCCGTGAATGGTATAGAGCGGCGGCACGTCGCCCTTTTGATTTAGACCCCATACGCCGATGTAGCCGTCCTGACTGCCCACCACCAGGATATCCGGCGGCGGGCCGTCGCAACCCTTGCGCGGGGCAAATGCGCCGGCGCCATAAGAGGGAATCCAGACACGGTTGCTGACGTTGACAAAAATTTTACCGTTCGCGACTACCAGATTGCCGGCATCCTTGATACCGGTGTGAGGACCGGCGATTATCGCCCGCGGCGCGGTGTCGCCCTGGGCCGTGCGATCGAAGATCAGCAAACCGCCGTAGGGCCAGCCGGGGACAAGGCCGTGGGTATGGGTGGAGGCCACGAGCAAGTTATGCGCTGGGTCATTGCCCAAGCCGAAGGCCCCGCTGTATCTGGAGCTTGCCGTCCCCAGCAGCGTGTGCGGCCCGCCCAACACCCGCAAAGGCGCAACGTTTCCTTTGGCATCAATGGCGAAGGTCGAAAGCGTATGAGTGGTGTTGTCAAGCAGCGAGATCTCGCGATGGGGGTCGTCCACCACCAACGCCCAAGGTGCAACTAACCGCGTCTTTGGCCCCTGAATGATGCGAATTGGGGCGACGTCGCCGTCGGCGTCTCCCCGATATACCGTAACCGCGCCAGCCGAGGCCGAGCTGGCAAAAATCTCATCGCGTGCCGATGAGTAACCGATACCGTGGCCGGTCTTGGTCAGTTTGGTCTTCTGTCCGTGGATCACCCGAAGGGGTCGTGCCGCGCCGCTCGCCATCCTGGCGAAAATCCCGATACGGGAGTCGGTGTTTCAATTTTTGACCAGCAACTCGTCGCGGCCGGGGTCGTAAGTGAGGTTAAAGGGCAGGCTGACGCCCACCACCGGGCTACCCGCCGGGGCGCTGCGAATAATCCGCGTCGGCGAGGCGTCCCCGTTGGCGGTCCGGGCAAAGGCCATCGCCTGATGCCCATAGTTGGCAACCCATAATTCGTCGTGCATCAAGTCGAAGGCCACCCCGGTCGGGGTCTCGATGCCGGTATGGGGTCCTCGCAGCACTCGGATCGGCGCCATGTCGCCCGTAGCTGTACGCTTGAAGATCAACACCGAGTCGGCGCCCAAATTGGCCACCGCGATCTCGTTATGAACGGGATCCACCGCGACTTGAAAGGGCCAATTGAGCTGGGTTTGAGGCCCCTGGATCACTCGCTTGGGGCGCGCGTCGCCCTTGACCCCGTCGTCGAAGACGGCGATCGAGGGAGGAAAGAAATGGCCGCCGCCGGTATAATCGGCGTTCCAATAGCCAGGGTTCCAGTTTCCGTCGTTGGCGATTACGATCTCGTGGTTGACGTCATCCCAGTAAAGACCGCGCGGATCGGCAATCCCGGTATGCGGACCGCGGATTTCGCGCAAGGGCGGTTCGCCGCCAGTGGCGTCCAGGCGAAAAATCATGATGATGCCGAGGTCTTCTTCGGCCAGCGCCTTCTGACGCAGTCGCAAACTCAAGCCCAGCCCCGAGCCGCCCACCGGAATCGCCAGCGTGCTGGCGGGATAGTCGCCGTTGGCGCCGTAAGGAAAGCTGCCCAGCGTTTCGGCGATATCGTTGTCGCTGAAGAAAATTCGGCGCGTTTCCGGATCCAGCGCCACCCCAATGGGTGAATCGACATGCGTGGCTTCGCCCTTGAGCCGCGCCAGATAGGGTGTGACGCCGGCTTGATTGGCAGCCGTCTTGTTCCGGTCGTAAACCAGCAGGCTGGCCGAACTGTTGTCGGCGATCACTACCAGATTATTTTTCGGATCCACTGCCATCTGAGCGAAGGTTGGGTAGGGATCGTAAATCATGCGGCAGGGTGCGATGGACCCTCCACCGGCCTGAGCGAAGACCGCATCGAGGTTGAACTGCGAGGCGCGAGCGTGGTCCGCATGGGTGGGGGCGGCGCCTACGTCACCGCTCGCGACGAGGGTAACGCACGACATCACGAGAGCCAGGAAGACCAAAGACGTCTTGCCACGTACTTGGTTCATGGGTTCCTCCGTGCGGACCCGCTTATGATGCTTGCTGGGAAGTTGCATTATTTCAGCCAAGCCCGCTTGTCAAACGTTCTTGACCTATTTTTCCGCAAGCCCTGGCTGAGCATCGGTGCCAGCCTCAATTGGTTTGATCGCGACCTGGGGCGACCCGCCACGACACGGCGGCAGGATTTGGGTGTGGTAAAATTGCGGGAAATGTCGTGTTGTGTCGCAAGCTGTCCGTCTCACTAGCTAGATGCCGCCAATTGTAGGAAAATGATTGCTATATATCCTTGACAGGTCGGAAATTGAGCTTTAGCTGCTCGCCGCACTTTCGGGATATTAAGAGGATGGCGGTACGGAAGCCGGCGATGCTCGACCAGGCGCGCCAATTCGGCGATTGGAGAGCTGCGCCCGGCAACCGGTTGCGACCGACTCGCTCCGAGCGGTCATCCACGGTGCTGCCCTCGTAGCGTCGATTATTCTTCCTCGAAGTCGAAGTTGCGGAATTTCAGAGTGCGGCAATTCTCGCTCACGGTTCGCGTCAGGTCCTCGGTTGCACCGGTAGGAATCTCGGCCTGAATTTCGAGCGTTACTTCCACTCGGGCCCCGGGCTGCTTCAGCAAGTGCTGAACGATTTCGTTTGCAATATCGGCGGCGTCGCGTCCCAGCCGTACCGGATTGAGCGTGACCGACCCGTGGAACCGGCGTGCCTTGGGAGGCTCGGGCGGGATGGTCTTGCCGGTGCTGGTTTCGGCCTCTCCGTTGCGGGCCCCCTTGAACCCCTCCTCCTTCGACTCACTACCGCCATTGCCCGTGGTCCGCTTATTCTGCTCATCCTGGTCGGCGGCAAACTGAGCTTGCGCCACTGCCGGCTTTACCAGTAGGCCGCCACCGTCAAGGCTCACCTGGATTCGGCGGCCGATCTGAAGGCCTCGATAGCGCTGGCTTTGTTCATCCCAGCCATCCGCATACGCAAAAGAATCCTGCGTCCATGAGGTCAGGGTAAGTCCGTCCGCGATCGCCTGTGCGAGCACCTCGCTGTCCCGCAAACGAGGCAGATACAAATAACGCGAAAAGTCATCGGCCAGTTGTTTAACGGCGACATGATTACCGCGCCACAGCGGCACACGGTCCAGTTCCAGCCGGAGCACCGCCCCGGCCCAACTGGTGATAAGTAATTCGTCGCTTTTGAGCTTTTTTGACGCTCGCACCGCCAGCGCGTCGTTGCCCGAGGTCTTTACTTCCTTCCATTCTAGCCGCGCCTGGCCACCGTCGCCGCTCGCCGGCGCTTTTACTGACGATGTTGCGGTCATTATGAATCCCCCGTTGGTAGACTTTGAGGCAGACTGCATCGGGACAGACTGCCGGTGGCAATGATGCCGTCGTAGTAGGCGGCGAGGCGGCGGACCGTGGGTTCGTGGCGGAGCAGAACGCCGACTTCGATGTTGCGCAGCCAGGCGGCTTCCGTGAAGTTGGCCGACGTGATCAGCGCCGCGGAGGAAGCCGCGATTACGCACTTGGCGTGCAGGCTGGAACGCTGGGCGACATCGCGGGAAAGGGAGCGCGGGTCATAGTAAATCTCCGGGGCATTCGGCCATGGCCAATGGCGCGCACCAAATTCCTCGGCAAACCGACGGACTATTTCGGAATCCAGCGAGCTGTCGGTGAAAGCGCGGGCGATATCATCCAGGCTTCGACCGCATCCTTGCCAAATTGCAGGAAGATTCCCTCGCCTCGGTTCTCGATAGCTGGCAGCCACTGAACGTCCAGTGCCAGCGGCGCCCGTTCCACTCCCAGATCCAGCGCGTTACAGATTTCAAGCCTGTTTTTGCTAATGGCAATGGGAACGGCCGTTGCATTGGTAACCAGAAGGCCGATTGCATTTTTGGGCATTCTGGCTCTGACATGTTTTTTGCTATTCTACCTTTGGTTGCGCCACTGGTAATTTCTCCGACAATCAAATATATCAGGCCAGGACCGGACCCTCCCGGCTGATTGAGGAGGTCAGCGAGGGTAAAGAGGTGATCATCGCCAAAGCCGGAAACCCGGTGGCACGGTTGGCGCCGATCCGCAAAGAGCGCAAGCGCCGGCGGCTTGCGCCGCTGGCCGGGCGATTCTCCGTCCCGGCGGATTTCGACGCACCGCTGCCGCAGGAGACGCTCGCCGGGTTTGAGGGTCCCGGCAATGTCTCTGCTCGTTGACACCCACGCCCTGCTCTGGGCCGTGGCGGAACAGAGAGCTGCGGGGTTGCCAACCATGAAGACTTTCGGGTGCGGCGGGCTCGGGGCGCATACGCGATGGCCATGGCTATAATACACAAATCCTGGGCTCTATTGGTTATCTTAGTCCCGTCGCGCTGCCGGGTCGAAGATCTTGTCCGGGGCCAATACATAGTAGGCAATTCATCAGTTGCGGATGTGAAGATGCGCGATCGGTCGGTCGCACCGGAACATGCTCTCCTTCGGCGCATCGGGAGCACGATCGAAATCGTGGATTTGGGTTCGACAACCGGAACTTTTGTGAACGACAAAAGGATTTCCGGCCCGACGCCCGTGGGGATTGGGTCCGTTCTTCAACTCGGCTCGGTAAAGATTCGGGTGCTTGCAGGCGGCCGAGTAATGCCAACGCGAATGCAAGAATTGATCATCTGGCTCGTCATGGGCATCCTGTTCCTGATCCTTTTTGAGATCTTCTCGCAACCCCGCGGCGGGCCGCGAGAGACGCTACCTACAATCGTTAAGTCTAACCTGCCCCTGTCGGGAGAGGTGGTCCTAGTCGGGCAAGGTGGCAGGCTGAGAGATGCCGCCGCGCCCAATAATGGTGTCATTTCGCTCAGCGGGTGGCGCAGGCTCTGCCGCTGGTGAAGAATGCCCCCGTTTAACGAGCGGGGAAATTTTCCAATCGTCTCTTGAGAGCCAGAGAAGGGCGTGCCCCAAGCGCGGCCAAAGGAGGATCGCCGCGGGCATCGGGGATTATGCGTGACCACGCCCGCGGCGGAGAACCAAACTGTTTCATTCCCTAAAAGAAGTATTGCCGGAGGGCGCCGTCATAGCGGCCGCTGCCGAGGCAACATCGCTTGAAAGCGCTGGCCGGAGCCGCAAGGACACAAGTCGTTGCGGCCGAGCTTCTCGATCAGCGGTTTGTCGCCGTGTACGAGCCGCTCGCCCCGCTTGACCCTGGTCTCGGAAGGGTAACCTTTGCGGCGTTTGCTTGTGACCTCAAAACCGCTCGGGACCGTTATGTCTGTTTTTCCGCATGACCGCACCTCCGCGTAGGACTCGGGACTTTGTATCAACCCCGCGGATGAGCGGTCAACGGTCCGCTGGATCGATGGGAAGAGCAGGATCGCCGGCGTACGCAAGATCTGGAAATCAAAAAGGAAGATCTTGCGTATCTCGCGCGAGCTTCGCATTCTCGCCGAGTAGTTGGTTGGGCGGTTGGTACGGTGGGGCAGGGTAAGGTCGGGGCAGCACGACGGGGAGACTTGTCCCAAGGTCTGGGCCGCGTTTTGAATCTTTGGAAGCTGGGAAGACCAGGTTCGTCATCGCCGCGGGCCTCGCCCGACCGCATCGCCAACACCGGTGCAGGCCGTTACCCGCTTCTCGGCGCCAGGCGCGAGTATCAGCGCGAGTCCGGGGCAGCAGGTAAGCGCCTCGTTCAGCGCCGTTAACGACACCGGCGCTTCGGAGAGCGTCAGCTCGGTAACCCTGGCCATAAGCAATCCGGGTGTTTTTTCGTCCCTGGCGCTGAGCGCCAACGGCCAAGCTGCGTCGGAGGTTGCCTCACCGCCGCAGAGCGCCGACACCTTCGTTTTCACGCCACCGATTGTCCTGGCGGTGGGCGCCTCGGTGAGCTTCTCGGCCAGCGCGACCGTGGCGGCTCATCCGACGACGGCGATGATGAGCATAGGCTACGCCATGGCCGGTATGGTGCCGACGGGCGGGAGCACGCTCGGCTCGACGGCCGACTGGGTACCGTTCTTCGTCGCGCTGCTGATACTCGGACTGATGCTGATGGCATCGCGGGTCGAACGGCGGCGGCTTATTGGTATAGCAGCGCTGGTAATGGCCTTGGCGCTGAGCCAAGTCGGCTGCCAAGGCAGTTCGGGCAGCAGCCCGGCCTCGACCACGGTTAGCTCGACCATCAGCGTCACTGCGGCGAATGCAAGCGGAGCCGGCGGCGCCACTGCCGGTCTGCCGCTAACGGTCGCGACCGTCACCACTGCTCCTTAGTAAAGCGACCGGGGCGCCCGCAAAAGGGAGGAGAATAGTTACGCGGCCTGACAAGAGCGGGACCTCGCGGCCTGACTGATGAAGCTCGCGACTATCACGCTTAAGGCACGGCGGGTTTACAGGTGACGCGATGTTTGAGATATGCGTCGGGCTCGCTTCCTCGCCGAAATTGGGGAAGCGAGCCTGTAAGGCAGATAGCCCGCGAAGGGGCTTCATTTTCGACCCGGGTCAGGCGGCGCTCGCAGCCGGAATCACGAACCCGCTCCGGGAGCGCTGCCAGCCGTTCCGAGCCGGTTTTCTTAAACGGGCATAATCCGGCAAGTTTCGCGGCTCCGGCTTGATTTCCGGCTGTAACGGAGCCGTGAAATCATCACCAAGGTCGCCCAGTTCGGGAACAGCTCGTCGGCTTTACGTTCTTCGGCGGATTTATCGACGCTCTCGCGGGCGTCGATTCCGGTCAGGATGCTCGGGCCTGATGGTTTGGGCCGAGACCCCGACCCGCTCGCGCTCGCCAATGTAGTCCGCAATGTCCTTGGAGCGAATCGACGCCAGCGAGCGCTGCGCCATCGGATGGCGTCGGAACCATGCAATCCGATACCGCTCCTGGGATACCCCCGCTTCTTGGCGCTCACCTCCCGCTCATACCGATCCAATGCTTCGGCCAGCGAGGTCTTCTCCGCCTCGGCGCCGGAAACAAAGCGACCTCGCGCCATGTCGCCTTCAATCGAGGCTGCCCATGCTTCGGCGTCAGCCTTGGTGTCGCAGGTCGCGTATTGTGGCCGGTGGTTACGCCTGCGCACGGCCGCTTCCCAGTGGCCGGAGCGGTTGCGGCGGAAAGTGGCCATGACTCAATTGTGGGAAAAATGCAAGGATCGCCCAACTTTCGCTTTGCCGCAAATGCGCTATCCCAGCACAGGCTGAATTACGCTTAGTCTGGAAGAACTTTTCGGGGGTTGGCGGAGGGGGGAGGGAGTCGAACCCTCCGGCGACTATATTAGCCGCCAGGCCGGTTTTGAAGACCGGTGAGGCCACCGGGCCCCTTCCTCCTCCAACGCACTGCCGCACGCGCCGGGGCGTTTTCCAGCCCTAGCCGACTCGAAATTTTCGCGATTCTCATCGATCTGCACCGGTCGCGCGGCGCCGAGCAAACAACCTTAGGTTCGTATGACTGCCGGCCCCGCATGTCAAGCCTTCCCTCAATCAAACCCTCCGTCGCAAGCGTGCAATCTTCAGACGCATTTACAACAGTCCATCGCAGATCACTTTTTGCAGCTTGGGGCTCAAAGAGTTAGATTTGTGTGATTGCGATTGCAATAGTTCTATAATTTGTTATGCTTTGTCGAATTTTGATGTTTGAGGATTTAATTTTATAGATTGTGTTTTGTTAGGCGAACTTGTGCTGTTTAAAGATAACGTAGGAAGACAAGATACAAATCGTCTATTTGGACGAAATTAGCGGTGAATGGCGATATATGAAGCGAGATCTCCGACAGCGTCACCTATCTATTTTGGAGCTCGGTGGCTCGCTGCTCCTGGCTTTGATTGCCGGTTGCAGCAGCAGTGGCGGAGGATCGAGCCCAACCCCGACCGCGACACTCACCGCGACGCCCACCGCGACCATCTCGCCTACGGCAAGCGCCACTGCAACGGCATCCCCGACTCCAACCCCGGCGCCCTCGCCAACCCCCAGCCCGACCCCGACCATCGCTCCGCTGGCGCTGTTCGTGGCTGATAACTGCGCCGCCAACGTCAAGCTGTTCGCGCTCACCGACAGCGGTAATGTTCCGCCCGAGGCGGTGATCGGCAGCGGCGCGCAAGTTGCCGGCCCAGCTGGAATCGGGGTCAGCAGCAACAACATCTATGTCGCCAATTCCTGCAACAACAGCGTCACGCTTTACCCGCTGGGCAGTCAGGGCGCCGGCGCGCCGCTGACCCGAATCATCGGTGCCAATACGGACCTCAGCCAACCCTCGGGACTAGCCACCAGCCTGGGTGCCGGAGTTTTTTGGGTAGCCAATAGGACAGCCAATAGTCTGAACGAATACCCACTGGGACTGGGCCTGACCGGCGATAATGATATTGCGCCTATCGCTCGGGTCAGGGGCAGCAACACGGGGCTGAGCAGTCCCGATGGCATCGCAACCGACGTCTTCGGCAATATTTACGTGGCTAACGCCACCGCCAATAGCGTGACGGTGTACAGCTCTTCGGCGATCGGTAACGACGTTCCCATGGCTACCATTTCGGGCCCGCTCACCACGCTGAGTAATCCCGGTGGTATCGCGGTGGACCAAAACGGTGTCATCTATGTGGCCAACGGAGCCGGTTCGGGCACGCCAAGCATCCTTGAGTTCGCCCCCAGCAACAACGCTACGCCCAACGGTAACATTGCACCAACCACGGTTATCAGCGGCAGCAACACGCTTTTGGCCACCAGCAACGCGCTGGCGGTCGATGCCTCCGGCAATCTCTACGTGGCACCCACCGTCTCGCCGCAAGTGTCGGCCAATCCGCCGCAAATCCTGATCTTTGCGCCTGGCGCCAGCGGCAATGTCGCCCCCAGCAAGATCATCGGCGGAAGCAACACGGCTATCTTCGAACCTGAAGCGGTCGCCCTTGATAGTACCGGCAACATCTATGTTGGCGATCAGATGGCGGCCTCGATCGCAAGCTACCCGGCTGGCTCTCAAGGCAACATCGCACCCAGCGCGCTGATCGGCTCGGTTAACAGCAAACTGGTAGCGGTATCGGGGATTTCCACCGACGCGAGCGGCGATATTTTCGTCAGCGGGTTGAATGGCACCGTGAGCGAATTTGCCGCCGGCAGCGAAGGCGACATAGCTCCGATCGCCACGGTCGCCGGTGCCAACACAACTCTGAGCCAGGTCCCGGCGTTGGCCCTGGACCAGGCCGATACTATCTACGCCGCCAATTTTTCAGCGACCTCCACCGGCAGTGTACTGACCTTTCCCGCCAACAGCAGTGGCGACGTAGCTCCGAGCACTCAAATCATCGGCGGCAGTACTACCTTGGATGTGCCCTCGGGTTTGGTCGTCGATAACGCCGGCAACATCTATGTCAGCAATTTGCTGGGCAATTCGCTGGCGATCTTTGCCTCGGGCAGCACCGGCGACGTGCCGCCAACGACCACTATCAGTGGGGCCAGTACAGGGCTGAACGGGCCTCAGGGACTAGCTTTGGGCAAAGACGGTACGCTGTACGTTGCCAACACCAACGGCGCCAATCTATTGGGCTTTGCCTCGGGCTCCTCGGGCAACGTCGCGCCCAGCTTGTTTATCGGTGGCGGCAGCAGCCTGCTGGTCAATCCGGTGGGGGTGGCGCTGGACAGCAGCGGCAATTTCTACGTTGCCGACAGCGCAGTGGCCAACCTAGGCTCCGCCATCCTGGTTTTTGACGCCGGGCTCAGCGGCGATAGTCCCCCCACCGCGGTCATCGGTGGACCACTGACCAATCTGGCCAAGGTCTCCGCCATCGCGGTGGGCCTGACCCATTAATCCAGCGCCATACCTAGACCGGAGCTGAAGCGCAGTTCGATTCGAGGCCGAGCATGAATAGCCACGGTAAACATCGCGAGTTCGCGTTAAGTGATCTTCGATCGATAACCTCACGCATCGGTGCCAGCCGCGCCAGTTGGATGGCCCTGGCGGGAATATGGCTGATGCTCTCCGGATGCGGCGGGAGCAGCGCTTCTTCGCCCTCGCCCACTCCCAGCGCTAGCCCAACCCCCACCGTCGCCCCCACCGCCTCGCCAACACCGACTCCGGTTCCGCAGGCCGCCACCAACGCCAGCGTTTTCGCGGTCGATTGCACCACCCAGCGTGCCTACATACCGATGCCATTTTTAACTGCCACAGGCGGGGAAGTCGCGGAACTGGATTTGAGCGTGGATCCGGCTCAAAAAGATCCGCGCATCGGTACGATCAACTTGGGAATTGACGGCTATCTGCCGCGTACCGCTGCCGCCGACCCGATCGATGGCGAAGTACTAATAACCTCCGACAACGGGCTTAATACCGGTAATTTGCAATTGCTCAACGAAAGTAGCGGGGCTCTAACCAGCTATTCCTTTCCCACCGGAAGCCGGCCGCGCGCCACCGATGGCGTGGTGTACGACACCAAGACCGGAACCGCGATGGTCTCGATGAGTGACTCGATAGCGGATTGCACCGCCGCCAGCGGTGGCTGTACCGGAACGGCGCTGTTCAATCTGGCCAAAGCCCAGTTCGGACCGCTGTTGGTAACCGGCGATATATTGGACGGTTTCGCCTACGACGGACCTGGTGCTCTGGCCTTGGGATCCACCCAAGCGCTCTCGCCCAATCTCATCGGCATCAATCCGGCGACTCCCATCGCGTGTAGCTTTGCCGACGACAATATCGTCGGGCTTAACGCCAATCCCGACGCGATCGCGGTCGATCCGACCACCAACATCTGGGTGGTCGGCAATCTGGATTCCCCCAGCGCATCGGTGGTCAATCTCACCGGCTCATCCTTCACCACACCGCCCAACTGTCTGCTCAATGAGGGCGGTACGCCGCCAAACTCGGTCAATTTCAATACTCAGAGTGGCAGCAACATGGCGGGCACCAGCATCAATGCACTGACCCATCAGGCGCTGATCAGCGGCAGCCTGAGCAACGCCGTCGCGCTGCTCACTCTGCCCTCCAAGCCGGCCAGCCAGCTAACCGCCGCGATGGTCAGTGGGATTAACTCCTCGCTCCCTCAGGATCCCTTGGGCAACAACTTCATCGCCGCCACTTATCCCTACGCCACGGTCATCGATAGCTGCCACAACTTCGGCTATATCCTGGAAGAACAGGGTAATTTTCTGGTCCAAATCGATCTGGCTGCCTTTCAAAACAGCCCCACCGCGCTCAGCACGGCGCTGCCCACGGGCCAATGCGCAGGGACGACCAGCACCACTTTCAGTTGCGACAATGGGGCGGGGGTGAAGTTCTTTCCGCTGCCCTCCGTCCAATAGCAAATGCGCGATCGGGATCACTACAAGGAACGAACCATGACGATGCTTACACTCACTGGCCGCTCCAACCGGCTATACACTCGAGCAACCGAGCTTTTGCCCGTGCGCGCAATCGCCCTCTTGATTTTGTCATGCGCGTTGGCAGCTTGCAGCGGGGGCTCCTCGGGCAGCGCCCCTACGCTGGCTTCCAGTAGCAATTCTCCCGGACTGTCATCTTCCGGCGACACCGGTACCACCCAGGGTAGCTCGCCTTCTTCCTCGTCTAGCGGCACCGATTCCTCAGCCTCGGTCGATCCCGACTGCCAGTCCTTGACTTTGCCCAAGGTCGAGAATTGTCGCGTCGGTGGCACCGGTGCCAACAAAAATGACGTTATTCTGCCTTCGACCAACTGCCCCAAGGGTGCCGAGGTCGGCGACTCTACGGTGGTGGGGCAGATTACGCTCAACTCGGGCGCAGCTTTGGTGGTGCGTGACCAGGACGTACAAATTCCGGCCAATCTGACTACCACGGGTATCAATATTAATAGCGGCGGCAGCCTGCTGGTGGGTACCGCCAAGTGCCCGATAGGTACTACGAACAGCCGCGACAACCTGACCATCACCTTTACCGGCGCTCGGCCCAGCGACTGCCCGGCCAGCGACACGGCGGCCACCGACAAGGAAAGCTGCCACAGCAAGGGGATCGTGGTTAATTCCGGTGGCGCGGTTCAGATGTACGGGATCAAGGGAGTGCCCAGCCGCGGCGGGATCAGTTGGACCTATCTGGCGCAACCGGCCGGACCGGTCAAGTATTCTTCGGCGGCCAAAGTGGCCGTGCCGATCAACGCAGCAGGAACTCCAGCTACCGGTCCCAACACACTTTATCTGGCTAACGACGTGCAAGGCGGTGCCTTGAGCAACGGCGGATGGCAGGTGGGCGACTGGATTGTCGTGGCCACGACCAGCTTCAGCCCCTTCGAGAGCGAATTTGTCAAGATCACAGGTTTGACCGCGCATGCTCCCACCGCGTCCGAGCCATGGTCTACCGTGGTTACGGTTTCACCAGGCTTGCAGTATTACCATTTCGGCGGTCCCAATCCGTATGCCAACGATTGCGGTTCAACCCCCGATGTCAACTGCAAGACGCCCGGGCCCAAAAGCTACGCTGGCGACGCCACTATTAACTATGGCGTGGACGAGCGCGCCGAGGTCGGCCTGATAAGTCGCAATATCGTGCTCACTTCCGACGCCGACTCGGTCCCTGCTAGCAATGCCCATTGGGGCGGCGAGGTCAGGGTGCTGGCCAATTTCACTTCGGTTCGCTTTCAGGGAGTGGAATTGCAGAAGTTCGGCAAGGAGCATCTGGGCAGTTACCCGCTCCATCTGCATATGGACGGCAATTTGGCGGGCAAGGACCTGTTGCTGGACGCCGATAGCGTCGATCACAGCTACAACAAGTGCGTCACCGTGCACATGACCAGCAACGCCGCGGTCAGCAACATCGTCTGCGCACGCATCGTCGGGCACATTTTTTACGAGGAGTGGAGCACCGAAGAGAACATCAGCTTTACCAACAATCTTGGCATCGGCGCGATGAGCAACAATTTCGCGGTCAACAACGGCGCTAGTGCCAACAACGACGACAACAGTCAGCAACTGATCGACAGTTATTGGTGGAACGGCGACAACATGGTCGTTCCTCGGGGAACTATTGCCTACAACGGTTTCAAGATTGCCAATACCGACAACATCCAGAATCCCAGTCACGGCGTCTGCCAGGTCTACGATTCATTAACCACCGGCAAGGGAACGCTGTATAACGGCTCTCTGAACAACCCCCCGCCCGGTAGCGTCGCGCCAAATCCGCCCATCTGGTTTCTCGATCCGTGGCAGAACAATCCCAAGTTCACCTGTCCGATGCCCAATGCGATTTACTACGAGCCGGCCAGCGGCTTTTGGATCACCAACCTATCCGCTAAGTTAACCGGCAATTCGATCGCCGGTTGCCAGGGTACCGGCAAAGCCTACTGGCTGGCGCCCGCCGCGAGTAGCCAGTTCCTACCCATTGGGGCCCGCTATACCGGTCAACTTCATGGCGAGCTGATCAATAACCGCGGCCACGGCTGCGAGTCGGGAATTTACAGCGAGGGCGAACGAACTATTTCGCTGCAACCTTTCGGCTATCAGGGCGGACTTCACGACGCGACCCATCAGACGGTGATGAATATCGTCGACGGTATTACGCTGACCCGGATGCGTAATCGCGGCATCTGGCTACGCCCCTCGTTCTACTTGGTGCGCGATGCCCGTGTCGCGACCGATCGAATCGCGTTGTCGCTGGTGACTTCGGGAGGACCCGATGGCAACTATCCCGGCGAATACTCCTATCTGGCCGACTCGGTCGTGGTCGGGATCAGCCAAAACAACGTCGACCGATTCGGCAACCCCAGTTGCTACAATTCTGTCATTGCCCCGGCCCTTGCCCAGGTCGGTGGCGGCGCCTGGGGATGCTTGGACCAGACCGCTGCGCAGGTGGGCCAACTCCCCAGCGGTGCCGACTATATCAATCTAGGTTATCCCCTGCCGCTGGCCGGATACGACATGCTCGGCTACATGATCTACGATGGTCCGGCGCTTATCTTCCACGATCGCTTCGTCAATTTTCGCGTTGCTCCAACCTCGACTACCGGCGGCCTGGCAAATTTGCTGGATACCTGGGATTCTGATTTTCTGGCGAAGGCCAGCAACATTCCCGGCGGGACCTATGAAGGCGACGCCGCCTTGGGCTGGTTTACCTCGGCCAATCCCAGCGCCTACCCGGTGTTGACCGCCTCCCGAAATCTCAGCTTTACCGGGGTCGACCTGCGCCACCAGGTATTCACGCAGGCGGTTAATACCGGCTCCTTCGGCGACGGCGACAAGAACACTGCCATTTACGATATCGACGGCACCCTGACCGGGCTGACCTTGGCCAATGCCAGCAACGCTCAGGCCACCCATTACTTTCCCATTTCGCTTAACAACCTGGCCTTTAATGCCACGGGCTACGCGGCGGCGGGAATTTGCAGCAATTCCAGTATCGGTTCCGTGGACGAATGCCATGCCACCGGCGGCCTGAACAGCAGCCTGGAAGGGATCGCCACCGCCAACATGTCGCCGGCGGAGATCGGCTCTCTGGAGTTCCAGGAGCAGGCCTACCTGTCGCAGCCGGTCACCTTCACTCGCGACGATGTCGATTTCCTGACTTCCGAGCCGCAGCCCTATCACAGCTCGATGACGTTGACCGGGCGTAACGGACAGGGCATCTGGGAACCCAAGGTCGCCAGCGGCTTCGGCTATACCATCACCGCCGCGACCGGGATTCCTGCGATCTCCCAAATTGGCCTGGTTGATGTCGCCAAACCCGACATCAGCAGCATTAATCCATTCTACGTTCGAGTCGGTATCTGCTACACCGGTACCAACAATTATCATCCAACGGCGGCCAGTTCTTTCGCCATCACCCGTGGTTATCAGTCCTGGGGTGGCGGCGGCGTGGTCGAAAACAACTTGCCGTTGCGCCAGTACTATAATCAGCTCGATGGCAACCTGTTTGGTGACAATACCACTCCAGGTAATGGCTATTGCTGGAATCTGACCAACCAGAACAGGCTGGATGAAACGCTGTGTCCGTCGGTGGGCGTCAGCCTGGCTCCAGGCAGCTCGTGTTCAACCAACAACGGGGGATGCCCCAGTGGCACCACCTGCCAGACCGACAAAACCGGCTCTTTGGTCTGCATCAATCCGACTACCACCCTGACCAGCGCCAGCAGCATCGGTGCCCTGCTTTCTCCCGCTCCCAATCAGACCTGTTCGACCAACAACGGGGGATGCCCGGCGGGAACGGCCTGTCAGCTTAACAGCGCAGGGGCGGCGATGTGCCTCAATCCCAGCGTTTACTACTACGACCCAACCGCCGGCATGCTGTATTTTTATGTCGCGCAGACCGAGCCCAACGCAATAGGCGAGTCGCCGCTAGGCAACTGCTTCCCGAACAATCCAGATGAACCAGCCTTCTGTCCCGACAAGGCGGGAGGGTTCGATTCCTACTATGTCTGCCCTGCGGAAGGTTGCGTGCAATACAAGGTCACGCTGACCGACCCCAATTACGTTCCCGCGGCTTCGACCTGCACGCCCTATCCGACCTATGCCCAGACGGCGGCGCCGATGGATTATCATCTGGCGCTTTCGGGCAACCCCAGCAGCGCGCTGTGCCGTACCAGCTCGCTGGGCAACGGCAATCCGCTTTATCCTCACTACACCGCCTCGCAGCAGCCTGCCTGCAACATCAACCAGCCCTGACCTGGTTTGCTTGAGACCGCGCATTGGGGGCGGGCTCCGAACTAACTATTCGGAGCCCGCTTCTAGATCAGCCGCTGGATGGGTTATCTCGAAGTGATTGCGCACAGATAAGCAAGCGCCAAGCCCGACACCGGCGCAACCGCCCAGCCCTTGAGGATGGCCTTCAGCACCGGCCAGGAAACCGTGTTGCGTCCGCGTGCCAAGCCGGCGCCCAGCAAAGCGCCCACCAGCGCTTGATTCATCGAGGTGAAGTCACCCAGACCCACCACCGCCGACAACACCACCAGGCCTTGCACCAACTGGGCCGCGCTGGCCATGGCTAAATCCACCCGAACAATCTCGAACGCGACTCGCTCCAACAGCGGCCGACCCCAGGTCAGAACGCCCGCGGCCAATCCCAGCCCGCCGATTGCACCGGCGGCATACAAACCGCTGACGTGAGCAGGGATAAACAGGGCGGTGGCATTGGAGACGTCGTTGGCGCCCATCGTCAGCGAAGCCAAGCCGCCGGCGGCGACTAACAGCTTACCGGCGAGCGCCGCCTTGCCATGAAAGCCGGGAAGGTGGTCAAGCAGCAGGGTAAAGGCCCAGCCCAAAGCTATCGCGACAAGCGGCGCGAGGATCCAGACTACGACTAGGCGAGCGATCGTCAGCCACTGCACCCGCAAGTGCAGGGCCAAACCCGCGCCGGCCACCGCGAAAACCAAGATTTGAATGGTCGAGGTGGGGATTTTAAGACGGTTGTAAAGCGTAGTTAGAAAAAAAGCAGCGGCGATTATCGCTGCCGCCGCGCCCGGGTGCAGCGAATCGACCTCGATCACGTGGCGGCCCACAGTCAGCAGGACGCGGTGGCTCAAGAAGCTCGCTCCCGTCATGACCAGAATCGCCATCACCAGCAGGGCTGGCCGCAAACCGATCGAACCGGTGGCGTAAGGCATCCCCATGCAGGCGCCGGTATAGTGAGCGCCCATGCTCCAGGCAAACGCGAGCGCAAGCAGGATGAGGAGCGCGCCGCTCAGGCCCATATCACGCTCCCCCGATTCGTTTGCCGGCAGAGAAAGCTGGGTGGCGCCAGGGCAGCCACAGGCCGATCCAGACCAGTCCCATCAGATAAGCCACCCACAGATCGCTGGGCCAATGCGCACCCAACACCAGGCGGGCTGCCGCGCAGGCCATCAGTATCAGCAATACCGCCAGTGCAATTACTGCTCTCGCCAGGCCACGCAGGTCGAGCGCGCCGAGCAGGCCGAGATAGCCGAAGGTAGCGACATAGACCAAGGCCGAGATTGACGGGAAGGCATGGCCGCCCAGTCTTATCGGAACATGGATCAGCACGGGCGATGGGCGCGGCTGAGCCACGACCGGCGACAACCACAACCCAAACAGCCAAAGCCCGAAGAAAATCGGCAAAGCGAGCAGTGCGGCGCGCCATCCGCTGAATATCCAGGCACCGACGAACGCAAGTCCCAGCAGGCCGAAGCAGGCTGGAGGATCGGCAGCTGCCGTCATTTGCCTGGCCCACCCAAGAGAATACGGCAGTGCGCGTTGAACCATCCGGGCCAAGGCGACGTCGCCGGGAAAATAAGGGGCGCGGGCGGCGCCCCAAATCAGCACCGCGCAAAGCGCGCCACCGATGGCGAGCGCGAAGGCGAGCGGCTTTGAATAGCGTGTCGCGGTGTCCATGGCAGCGGCCTCCCTGGGTTGACGGCGAGGCGACGGGCGCAGCCCGACGACGCTCTGCCCAGGGCATCTCTATCGCGCGATTCAGCGTTTCACAATCGCACGTATCGCCTGTCGCTGGCTTACAGAGGGAGTCGGTTGGCCCGGCCTGCCTCACAGCGGCACGCGCGGCCCTGTTCGAATGACATCAGCGCAAGGGCAGCGAGGGGGGCGGATCGCGCGGGTCGATTTGGCGCCAGTCGAGACCTTTGGCGTTGCGCAGCGTCACCGCCCGGATGGCGCCGTAATCGACTTCCTGCTCCTGCCCGGGTGCAGGTTTTCCCCGTCGATGGGCGTGCAGCGCCTGCAACATCATGCGTCGATAAAGAATGACGATCCTGTCGGAGGAGCCCAAATGCTCGCGAGTGCGATCGGGGATGGCGCCGGCCGATTCCGCCACCGCCCAATCCTCGTGTTGCAGGCAGCCCATCCCTGTAAAGTGCCCAGCTTTCATCTTTTCGCGATTCTGACCCCACATCTGGTCGAATTCGCCGAGATCGGAGTGCAGATTGTTCCCATCGCCGGAGGTGCCGCGCTGGGTCGCCGCCAGTTCGTCCGGATTTATTGGTTTCCAAGGATCGTAGCGAAAGGTCCAGTGCACGCTCCATTCGTCGTCGATCGGGACCGGGCATTGCATCAGATGCAGCAGGCCGGCGTCGGCCGGAACGAACGCGTAAAAGGGCGCCACTAGTTCGCGAATTCGGGTATATACCGTGCCATCAGAAAGCTCACGCAAGGCAGCTTCGCGAAAGCCATAGGCGGTCTTCATGAAATCGTAGGTCGGACCGGTGTTAACGCTGACCAGCGAGCTGGCGAAGCTGTTGGGATTGCGCAGCCAGTGCGAGTGCAGGATGCCGAGGTGGGATGAATCCAGGGTGACCTCCAGCACCTGCAGCCAATTTGCATGCAGGATCGCGCGCACGGCCAGGCATTGGTTGGCGGGCAAACGATTGAATTCGAAATCGCAGAAGCTTGGTGGCTGGCGCCGGCCCAGATAGACCCAGATAGCGCCGCCGGCCTCGCGCACCGGATAATGGCGCACCCGCACCTTGGCGGCGAATTCCGCTCGTCGCTCGGGCGGCTCGGAGGGGACTTCCACCACGTTGCCCGAGGCGTCGATCTTCCAGCCGTGAAAGATGCAGGTCAGTGCGTTGTCTTCGTTGCGTGCCAGCGCCAACGAGGTGCATCGATGAGGGCAGCCTTCGTCGAAAAAGCCCACCCGCCCGTCACCGGCGCGGAAGGCGACGAAGGTTTCCCCCAGCATCCGCACTCGCATCGGTGCCCCGTTTGCATGCAGGGCGGCGCTGCGAAGGGCGGGCATCCAATATTCCCGCAGCAGCTCACCCATCGCGGTACCGGGTCCGACCCGGCATAGCAACTCGTTTTCTTGTCGTGTAAGCATGCTACGTTCTTGCGGTGGTTGTGAGCCTCAGATTTGCGCCATTTCGCGGCAACCTTCGCTTCGCTACGGTATAAATGGAACTTCTACGCTGACGTCGCCGATAACCTTGGCCTGACAGGCCAAGCGCCAGGGGGGTTCCAGATCGACTGCCGCCAGGATTTCCAATTCCAAGGGTTCGGGCGGCGAGAGCCGATCGGCGCCGACGCTGACCAGGCATCGGCAGGTCGTACAGATTGCGTTGCCGCCACAGCACCAAACAATTTCGATGCCGGCAGCTTGCGCCGCCTTGAGCACAGTGACACCCGGGGTGACCTCGATCACGATGTCGGAGGGATGGAAAGCGACGCGCGCCATGGGCGATCAGTCCTGCCGGGTGCTGTTTTTGACCGCGGCCTGGCCCCAGGTCTCGCGCTGGTCGGCCAGCATCGCCTGCCGCTGCTCGCGATCCCCTTTGAACTGGCTGAAATAGCTGTAGGCGTGGCGGTTGACCGTGCCGCAATCGGGGCAGGTGCGCAACTTCAAATCGCCGTTGAACTGCGCGATCGCCTGCTCTTCCGCTTTCCAGAAGCCGGCAATTCCAACTTCGCCGGTTTTGACTCCGTGTTCATGGATTCTGCGGTTGCAGGTCCGACAGAACTGCACGAAGCGGTCCCAACGTCCCGCTTTAGGCATCCCCTCCAGCAATACGACCACCGACTCGCCGTTGTTGAGCGGTATCGGAATAGTCAGTTCATCTTCCTCGTTGATATGCCAGTAGCCGTACAGGCCGCGCACGGTGTGTGGCACCAGCGCTGGCATGACATTCATTGCTTCTCCCGGGTAGGCCAGGTTGGAGGAGACCACGCCGGTTGCGCTCATTACCTGGACCTGTGGCCTGACGCCCTTGAGATAGCGCAGTCCTATGATGTGATCGTTATGCAGCGGCAAAAAACCCTGGTATTTGAGTCGGGTCAGGTCGCTCAGAAAATCGATGCGTTCCATCAGGGCGTGCGCTTTAGCCATGATCAGATTCTCCCGTGCCTTCCGCAAAACCTAGATAAATTCCTTCTTGCTGTTATCAATGATTGGTTCGGGCGGATTGAAGGAGTCTAAAGTTTGCCAATCGATTTCCGCCTTGTATCGGATCGCAAGCGCGCGGATCTTTGCATAGTTGGCACTGGGCAGATCCTGCGCGAAGCCGACCTTGCCGGTTTTGCGAAACTCGCGCGCGGCTTCCAGCAACCATCGCCGCACCTTGATTACGATGGAATCGCTGCTTCCCAGGTATTCGCGGCTGCGATCGACGATTGGTCCCATCGCTTCCTGACAAACGAAATCCTCGTAATCGAAGCAACGCAGCCCGCTCCAATGGCCTTCGCGCATCTTGTCACGATCCTGATTCCAGCAGTTTTCGATACTGCCCATATCCGAGCAGAAATTGTCGGGGTCGTCCGAAGTGTTGCCCATGCTGCCGACCATCTCGGGCAGGGGTTTGTCGGGGTCGTACCAGAAGTACCACTGCGCTGTCCATTCGTCATCCAGCGCAATGGCGCAGATCATAAGCTTGCGCCCCTCGGGGCTGAGCGGGATGAACGAGAACAGTGGCAGTACCACCTCGCGGATGCGGGCGTAAATCGTGCCGTCGCGCAGATTGCGCAGCGCGCCCTCGCGAAACCCATAGGGGCGTAAGCTCAGTTCGAACACCGGACTGGTGACGGTGGCCAAGCGGGCGTCGGCGGAGTTGGTGCGGAGCGAGGCGCGATGCAAAAAGCCGACGTGGGCCGAATCCAGGACCGCCTCGAAACCTTGCATCCAATTGCAATGCAGCACGGCGCGATTGGGTGCGCAGTGGGCGGCGTCCAAGCTGTTGAATTCGAAATTGTAAAAGCGCGGCGGCTGTTCTCGTTTGCCCAAGTAGACCCAGACCGCGCCACCGGCTTCACGCACCGGATAATGGCGCACCCGCACCTTGGCGGCGAATTCGGCGCGCCGTTCGGGCGGCTCGGATGGCACTTCGACTACTTTGCCCGAGACGTCGATTTTCCAACCGTGAAAAATGCAAGTAAGCGCGTTGTCTTCATTGCGGGCCAAAGCCAGCGACGTGCAGCGATGGGGGCAGCCCTCATCGAAGAAGCCCACCCGTCCGTCAGTCGCGCGGAAGGCGACAAAATTCTCGCCCGCTAGGCGCACTCGCACCGGCGCACCGCCAGCCATCAGCATCGGCGTGCGAATAGCGGGTAGCCAATGTTCGCGCAGGAACTCGCCCATCAGGCTCCCCGGTCCCACCAGGCACAGTGCCTCGTTTTCCTCTCGGGTCAGCATCGCAGAGCCTCCTGGGGCGCTCGAATGCCAAAGCAACGCAAGCCCTCAGCGCCGGACCTGTCATCGGTCCGTATGCGCACAGTTATCGCCCGATGGGCTTGCGCGTCAAGCCGCGCAGTTGACCTCCGCTTTGCGGCGCAGGACTAATGGATAGTTTACTATTGAAGCTGGCCACGCGTCTCGGGCACGATCGCGGCCCCCACCAGAAAGACCGCAAGCGCGAAGCCCAGAAAAAGTAGGAGCAGATGGGGCAATCGAGTCAGGTTGCCCGCCAAGGCGGTGGCAAAGGTGGGAGTCATGCCGCCCAAGGCGAAGCCCACCGTCCAGCAAACCGCGGTCCCGGTGGCTCGAATCTCCGTGGGAAAGCGCTCGTTGAGAAAAATCAGGATCGGCGCGGTAGCAACGTTTGCCAGAGTTCCCAGGGCGATGGTCAAGAGCACGATTGTTCCCATTTGGTGAGTGTCGGCGTGAGCCAGGGCGCGATACAACATCGGCAAGACAATCACGTTGAGCAGACCGCAGCCCAGGAAAAAACGCTTACGCCCGGTGAGCTCGCTCAGATGGCCTGCGATAGCGCCGGCGCCGATCAGCAAGATGTTGGTCAAGGTCAGGATAGAGGCGATCGTAGCCTTGGGCACGTGATTGATTACCGCCAGGAAGGTGGGCAAGTAGCCTGAGGTCAGGTAATACTGCGCGGCGCCGCCGAAAGCGACGGCCAGATTGGCCAGCAGGGTGCGCCGGTAGCGCGCGGAAAACAGGACTTGCAGCGGGGCTTGGTCCAGTGGCTGCTTGTGGGTTTGCAAGCGCGCCCACAAGGGCGATTCTTCCAGCGTACGGAAAATAAAAATTCCCAGCAGCGAACTGAGCAGACCGCAAAAGAACATCACCCGCCATCCCCAAACCGCAAACTCAGGACCGGGGTAAAGCGACGAAGTTACATAGAAAACCGCCGAAATAACCAGTCCCGCCATGCCTGCGGTAGCCACCACCATGGTGCCGGAGAGCAGTCCGCGCCAGCGCGCGGTTACGGTTTCCAGTCCGATTGTGCCGGCCGAAGCCTGCACGCCGCCCACGAAGATGCCCTGGATGAGGCGCAACAGCACAAACAACGCAGACGCCAATAATCCGGCTTGGGCCACGGTGGGCAGCGCGCCCATCAGCGCGGTCACCAGGCCTACGCTGATCACGGCCACGGTCATTGCGCGTTTGCGGCCACGGCGGTCCGCATAGGTGCCGAAAAGCGCGGCGCCGGCGGGGCGCATCAGGAGCGAGACCGCGAAGGCGCCGTATACCGCAGCCAGCGAGAGTGTGGGCCGGCTAGAGGGAAAAAACAGCGGCCCAATGGTCGGCACCAGGTAAAGGATCATGAAGAAGTCGAACAGATCCAACGACCAGCCGAAGACCGAAGCGCAGATCGCTATCCAGATCTGGCGGCGTGACACCGGCTGCTGGGAGAGCGCGCCTGGCGCCGGGCTTTGCATGGGACAAATACCTCGGGCGATGAGATTAGGCTGGCAGCGCGGTGGCGTAGGGAAGCGAAGAAGCAGACGCCTGGGCTTCTACGGGAGGCCGCAATCGAGTGCAGCCTCCCCGCCTAAGTTACCAAGCCGCCAACCGTTGCCAGATGGCGGCAGGTTGCTTACATCCCGGCGTTGCCGCCAGTCGAGCCGCCCGCTAATTCGAAGAATTGCGGCACCGAAAAGGTATAGATGCCGTTATGCGAGGTATCGCCGACGATGACCTCGCCTTCCTTGGGGTCAATCGTGATTCCGCCCGGATCGTGGAGCATGGTCTCCTGGCCGCGAATGACCGCGCGTGGCGGCACGTCGCCCCGATCTGTCACCTTCCACACCCCGATGAAGCCCGGGGTGTGCTCCCACACCCAGGCCGGTGGTCTGGTCAGCCCCGGTCGGCAACCATAACCGGCATAGTCGTAGGCCGGCCGCCAATCGACGTTGCTGACGCTCACAAAGAGCAGGTCCTTATACAGCGCCGCGTGCCAGGTGCTGATGATTCCGGTGCGTGGGCCTTTTATCATGCCGAGCGGGGGGGTGTTGCCCTGCGCGGTGCGATTATAGAAGTAGATTCCGTCCGCGGTCACGATCATCAGGTTGCGCTTCGGATCGATCACCACGCCCACCGGTTTGAACAGCTTGGTTTTGGGTCCGCTCAGCACCCGAATCGGGCTGGCGTTGCCACCGGCATCGCTGCGATAGGTCAGAATTGAGTTGCTGGTAAAATCGGCGACCGAAATCTCATGGTCGCGGTCGTCAACCCCGATTCCCCATGGGTTATGCAGTCGGGTCTTGGAACCTACCAGTACCCGCGCCGGCTTGGCGTCGCCGTTCACGCCGCCCTTGAAGATTACCACCGAACTGGCCACCGGCTGTCCCACATAAAACTCGTCGCGCGCCGCACTGTAGGCGATTCCGTGGGACTCGCGCGTGAGTCTGGTGGCTTCGCCCTGCAAAATCATGGTCGGAGCCGCGTCACCATTTGCCAACCTGGCAAATCCCGCAACCCGCGGGGCGCCGATTCAATGACCAACAAGGATCTGATTGCGCTTGCTGTCGAAGGCTAGCGCCTGTGGCAGAACTACCCCCACCGTTGGGGTACCGGCCGGGGCGCTGCGCACCAGCCGCTTGGGTGTGGCGTCGCCGTTGGCGGTGCGGTCGAAAATCTCGGCGGTATGGCCGAAATTGGCGACCCACAATTCATTGTGCATGGCATCGTAGGCCAGCCCGATGGGGCTTTGGATATTGGTGTGAGGTCCCTTGATCACGCGCACGGGGGCCGCATTGCCTTGACCATCGCGGGCATAAACCGTAATTGAATTGTTGCCGATATTGGCGATGTAAATCTCGTTGTGAGCCAGATCCACCGCCAATCCAACGGGGTCGTTAAGCTGGGTCTTGTTGCCCTGAATCTTGCGAAGCGGCGCGCTATCGTCCTTGGCCTGGTCGGAATACACCGTAATCGAAGGTGGGTTGTAACGCCCCCCACCGCTGTAATCGGCGTCCCATTTGCCGCGGTTGATATCGCCCACGTTCTCTACAATCAGCTCGTGATGCTGATCGTCCCAGAATAAGCCCTTGGGTTCGGCCAACCCGGTGTGGTCGCCGCGCAACTCACGCAACGGATTCTCCACCCCCTTGGCGCCCAGGCGGAAGAACATGATCACCCCGTCGTCCTCGTTGGTAATTGCGATTTGCCGATAGCGCTGGCTTATCGCCAGCCCGTAGGCCCCCACTGGCATCGACAAAATCCGTGCCGCTGCGTTGCCGCGCGCCGAGTAGGGAAAAGCCACAAGGGTGTTGCCGATATCGGTATCGACCGCATAGATCTCGCGCTTGACGGGATCCAGGGCCACGCCCGATTCGCCCGAGATGCGGCTGGCTTCGCCGCTGATGATTCCCAGCGAATCGGTGGGTTGCGAGGAATCCGACCCAGCTTGGCTGTGATAAAGCACCAGCCGCTTCACGTTGGGCGCGGTGAAGACCGCCAGGTTGTTGGCCGGGTCTACTGCGACCCCGTTGAACTCGGGAAAGGGATCGCAAATGGCGCGCTCGGGCGTGATGTCGCCGCCAAAAATATGATCAGCCATCTCGGCGAAGGTCTTGCCTCCCTTGCTCGCGCTGCCGTTACCCTCATCAGCGTAGAGCGGTGCCGCCGTCAGGCCGAGTTTTTGCGCAACCTGCTGCGTGGAATGTTTCAGTGCGGTCAGGCCGCGGTCGATGCCCGCACGGGGCCACATGCAGACTATGATCGCGAGCGCAGCCAGCGCGCCGCCGATACCGAGCACGCGGCCGGTCATACGGCGCCGGCTGTTGAAGGCTTCGATTGGATGCTCCCCGCTGCCCATGCTTAGTCCGCTCCCGCGTTGTAGACGTTGAATTTTAGTCAAAGATTGTCTTCCACCCAGCCTTATACGTAGGAAAAGCCGTTCTTCAGCGCAAGGGTTTGCTATCTATAAGCGAATCGCCAACGCGAGTTTCGGGTTTTCCTTCCCCGATAAATGGGTTAGATAGCAAGTGGAAGCGGAAATCGGCAATCGCCGGTTAGCCCTACGGGCAATCGCCAGGCCGCGCCATCCGCCGGCGCTCTGTCATGCGGGAGGAAAGCCGATGACAATGCAGACTCAGTCTAGTCCGTGGCGGGAGCAATGGAGCAACGCGGTTTTTTCGCTGGAGGAGCGCGACCGGCGTTGGGCCAAGGTGCGCGGGCTGATGGCGCGCCAGGGGATTGACGTTATCGTCTGCCTTCCGTGCACCAATTGTCACGATCGCGGAAGCGCCGATGCGCGTTATCTGACTCAGCTTGGCGAGAACAGTGACGAGGTGACGGTGGCCTTTCCGCTCGAGGGCCAGGTCACCGCTTGGCATTCGTGGGCAGGGATCTGGCCGGGCGCCAACTGGTTCGAACAAGACATCCGCGCGGTGCCGGCGCGCGGTGCCGGCGGCCTGACAATTTGCGGTTGGCTGAACGAAAATCCCCGCTTCCAGTCCGCCACCATCGGGGTGGCCGGGCTGGATTCAAGCCTGCTTGCGCGTATCCGTGAGACCGAAGGCGAAGTCAACTGGCGCTCGCTGGAGCTGCTCAAACAGTCCTTCCCAAAGGCTCGCTTCGTTAGCGCTACGCCGCTTTTGGGCGAGGCGCGCTGGCAAAAGAGCGAGGAGGAGGTCGAGTTTATTCGCCATGGCGTAGAGATCGCTGAGGTTACTTTGGCGGCGTTGCGCGAGCATGCGCGGGCGGGTGTAGGCGAGCGCCGGTTATTTGCCGAGATGATGTATGCCAACGCCAAGGCCGGTGGCAGCTTTCCACCGATGATCGGATGGATCAGTGGACCGTTGGATGCGCCTTATCATCGCCTGGAGCAGCCGACCTTTCGCCAGCTGCAGCCGGGCGACGTCATCGGGGTGGAGGTCGAAGGGCGCTGGGGTGGTTATATCGCCCAGATCGATCAAACTCTCATCATGGGTGAGCCTCCCGCGGCCCTCCGCGAGGGGATGAAGCTTGCCTGCGAGGCTTTCGATCGCGTGCTGGCCAAGATGGCGCCAGGGGTGACGATAGGCGAACTGATCGAGGCGGCGACGCTCAGCGGGCTTGGCGGCCGGCTGCAAAGCGGGCTGGGGATGCATGGGCGGGGCACCGGCGACGACGGCCCCTTGCTGGTCTCGCGCCGGCCCGCGCCGGCCGCGGTGCTATCGATGGAACTCCGGGAAGGGTGCTGTTTTGCACTCAAGCCCTCGGCCATCCTGGACGGTAAGACCGAGTACGGACGCTGGGGCGATAGCGTGGTGGTGACCGCTCGCGGCGCGCGGCGCTTGGGCAGCCGGGCGCAGGAATTATTCGTCCAGAACTGATCGGTTTACGATTTAACTTGGCTTCGCAAGGAGATCGCGATGGAAACGCTGGAGCCACGAACAAATCGCCCCAATCTGCCGGCCAAGCACTCTAACTTCCCGCATCCGGAACGATTGCGCCGCAGTATCGAACGAGCCCACGCAAGTCTGGCGGAACCCTTTGTTGGAATCAGCAGCGACGGCAGCCCCTCTCACGGATTATTTCCGTTGCGCTCCACCGGCATTTCGCCCGCCCCGCTGGTCGAGGCGGCGCAAGCTTGGCTCGCGACGCTTTCTCCCAGCCAGCGCGCGGCGGCCTGTTTTCCGCTGGACTCGGTGCAATGGCGCGCCTGGAGCAATGTGCACGTTTACATGATGCGACATGGCGTATGCCTGGACGATGTCGACGATCGGCAAAAAGGCGCGGCTCTGAAGTTGGTGCGTGCTGGCATGAGCGCAGCGGGATTTGAATCGGCGCGCGCAGTGATGAAGCTTAACGAGCACATTCGTGAAATTACCGGCCGCGACGACAATTACGGCGAATGGTATTACTGGATGAGCTTGTTCGGTAATCCCTCGGCCACCCAACCGTGGGGCTGGCAGCTTGACGGCCATCACCTGGTCATCAATTGCCTAGTGATTGGCGAGCAGATCGTGATGACGCCCACCTTCTTAGGTTCTGAACCGGTAGTGGCGCATTCAGGCAAATACGCCGGCGTTCGCGTGCTAGCCGAAGAGGAGGAAAGGGGCTTCGCGGTCATGAATGCGCTCAGTCCGGCGCAGCGCGCGCGCGCCACCTTGGCGCGAACACTACCCGAGGAACTCTTTGCTGCCGCCTTTCGCGACAATCTGCGCCTCAACTACGAGGGTATCGCTTATCCAGATCTCGGCCCGGCCCAACAGGATCTGCTATTGGGACTGGTGGGGACTTACGTGGGCCGGATGCACTCTGGACACGCCGCGCTTAAGCTGGAGGAGATCAAAGCCCATTTGCCGAGTACCTATTTTGCCTGGATGGGCGAATGCGCGCCTGAAGGCGTGTTCTACTATCGCGTCCACAGCCCGGTCATCTTGATCGAGTTCGACCATCAGCCGGGAGTTGCGCTGAACAACGATGAGCACAATCGCAACCACATCCATACCGTGGTGCGAACTCCCAACGGCAACGACTACGGAATGGATCTTTTGCGCCAGCATTACGAACGCTTCGACCACTCCCATCCGCACACCCCCCATCGTTTGGGTAAGCCCTCCTGACGCGGAGTGAAATGAGTGGGCGCACGGTATGCCGGTTGCGCGCTTTTGGCAACTAGCGTGCCCGGTGAGTTAAAAGGCCGACCTTGACGCGGCCAGCCGCGCGGTGGATGGATTGACCGCGCGCGGGCGGCCATGTTTTCATAGCCGCCGAGTGGTTCATTCAATCCATGGCGCTTAAGATCGCAGCCTGCGTCAAGCAGATCCCGCTAATCGAAGATGTCAACTTCGATCCGGTAACCAAGACCATCAAACGCGACGGGCCCAACGTAATGAACGCGTTGGATCTCAACGCGGTGGCCTACGCTGCCGAGTTTCGCCAAAAGTTGGGCGCTCAAACCACGGTCCTCACGATGGGCCCGCCGCAGGCCCGCGAGGTACTTATTCAGGCGCTCGCGATGGGGATGGAAGAAGCGGTCCATCTGGAGGATCGCGCCTTTGCCGGCGCCGATACGCTGGCTACCGCGCGCGCGCTGGCGGCTTGGCTGGGGCCGCGCGCGTTCGATCTGATTCTGATGGGCCGTTATTCGCTGGATTCCGAAACCGGACAGGTTGGTCCCGAGGTCGCCGAGCTGCTGGGGATTGCCCAGATCACCAATGTGATCGAGCTTACGCTCGAGGGCGAGGTCGTCCGCGTCGTGCGCGAGAGCGATGACGGGCATGAAGAAGTGCAATGCCGCCTGCCCGCGCTACTGACCTGCGCCGAGCGCAAGGCACGGCCGCCGCGGGTGACGCCGGCGGCGATGGAGGCAGCTAAGCTGGCGCCGATCGCGCTGGTGCGCGCGGCGGACTTGCATTGCGATCCCGCCCTGCTGGGCGCCAAGGGCTCCCCAACCTGGGTTCAGGACGTGATGGTCGAGGAGCCGCGCAAGGTCGCCTGCAAATTCATCGATACCGGCGATCCGCAACGGGCCGCCGACGAGGTCGTCGCCGAACTCGATCGGATGGGTGTGTTGAAAGCAGCGCGCCCACCCGGCCGCCCGATTCCCGCCCAGCTGCGCCCATCGAAGGCTGGGCGCGAGGTTTGGGTGGTTTACGAAACTGCGGGAGATCAGGTTAGCCGCGGTAGCCTGGAATTGCTGTCGGCTGGCGACGAATTGGCCGGCAAGCTGGGCTCGGCCCTGGTCGCGGTGGGGCTCAGCGGCCCAGACTTGCGCCCGATTCTTGCCAGCTACGGCGCCGACCGCGCCATTTTGTTTGATCATCCGACCCTCACTGACGGCCGCCCCGAGTCTATCGTGGAGGCGCTGGCGCCGCTGGTGGTCGAGGCACGGCCCTTTGCCCTGCTGGTTAACGCCAGCGAGCTGGGACGCGATTGGGGCCCTCGGCTGGCGGCTCGCCTGGGCCTGGGTCTGACCGGTGACGCAATTCGCTTGGCCTTGGATGGCGAAGGGCGGATGGTGGCCTACAAACCCGCTTTCGGCGGGCACGTCATCGCGCCGATTATTTCGCGCACTTTTCCCCAGATGGCCACCGTGCGCTCGGGGGTCTTGCCGCTGGCCGATCCTCGGCCTGGGCGCGGTCCGATCGAATTGGAGACCCTCCGGCCTTCATTACCCGCGCCGCGAACCACGCTGCTGGCGCGCAAGCCCCTGCTGGATCCGATGATCAAGCCGTTAGAGGGTGCAGAGATTGTGGTTGGTATCGGCGTCGGTGTCGGCGGCCCTCCGGGCGTGGCGCGGGTCAAAGAGTTTGCCCGTGCGATCAACGCCGCCTTGTGCGCGACTCGTCGGGTTACCGATTTGGGCTGGGCACCCCGACAAATCCAGGTCGGGCTGACCGGCAAAGCGATTGAGCCGCTGCTTTACTTGGCGGTCGGCGTTCGCGGCGTTCCCAACCATACCATCGGACTCAAGCGTATCCACGCCACGGTCGCAATTAATAAAGACCGCAACGCGCCGATTTTCGAGCGCGCCGAAATCGGCTTGGTCAGCGATTGGGCCGCCATCCTTCCCGCTTTGGAAGCGGCCCTAAGCGCGCGTCTGGGTCGTTCTTAACGAGGCCCGTTTGATCGCTTGCGCCTGCTCTTGTCACCACGGCCGCTTGGGGCCGTTGGTCGCGGTTATACTCTGCGTGACCTCGAGTGCGGCGGCATGGGGCGCCGCGGCCCCACGGATCGTGTCGCTGGCGCCTTCGACCACCGAAATTCTTTTCGCGGTAGGTGCCGGGCCTGAAGTGGTCGCAGTTTCCAACTATTGCGATTACCCGCCACAGGTACGAAAGCTACCGCGCGTGGGTTCATTCCTGGAGCCCAATATCGAGGCGATCGCGGGTCTGCGTCCGACCTTGATCGTGGGCTTGGCCTCGGCCGCCAACGAACGGGCGGTGCGCGGCCTGGCCGCGATGGGATTCAGCCTAATGCTGACTCGCGACGATTCGATTGCGGCAATTGAGCAGGCGATCATCGAGATCGGCGCCCGCACCGGCCATCGCGAACGGGCCGCGGCGGTCGTGGCGGCGATCCGTGAGCAGATAGCGACTGTGCAAGCGCGCCTGCGTGGCCGATCCGCGCCGCGAGTTCTGATGGTAGTCGGGCACGCGCCGTTGATCGCGGTCGGTGGCGGCTATCTGGGCCAGTTGCTTGAGCTGGCCGACAGCATCAACATCGCCGCCGGCCTGGGGCAAGCATGGCCCCGGCTGAGCTTGGAATATGTAATAGCGCAGGCGCCGGCAGTGATTTTGGATGGCCGTAGGGGCGACACGGCCGCGCTCGATTCCTTCTGGCTGCGCTACCAAGCTGGTCGCTTCGGTCCGAAAGTGGTGGGCTATCCGCTGAGTCCGGTGCTCCATCCCGGGCCCCGCATTGGCCAGAGCCTGGCGATTATCGCCGCGCTGATTCATCCAGAGGCCTTCGCGCCCGCCTACCACGGAGCGCGCTGATGGCTATCTCGGGCGCTCTCAGCTCCCACCGCGAGGCCTACTTGACTGCAGCCCGCATGGTGAGGGTCCTGGGCGCGCTGGCAGTTGTACTGCTGGCCGTGCTGCTTGTGGCGATCGCGCATGGCGCAGTGCGAATCGACCTGCTGCGTGCGCTGCGCGACCCCGCCAGCCCCGATCATGCCATCCTGATGGCAGCGCGTCTGCCGCGAGTGCTAATGGGCGCTCTGGTGGGTGCGGTATTGGCTACCGCCGGTGCCGCTTTGCAAGCTCTGGTGCGCAACCCGCTGGCGGAAGGGGGAACCTTGGGAATCTCTGCCGCGGCCGCTTTCGGCGCGATCCTGCCTCTGGTGTTCAGCTATCGGCTGGGAATAAGTGAGGCCCTGGCACCCGGCGCCGGCTTCGTCCTGGCCCTGCTCTCAACCTTGCTCGTGTATCGGCTGGGACAGGTGCGCGGGCGCTTGGATCCCTTGAGCCTGCTGTTGGTGGGAGTGATCTTCAACACATTCTGGTCAGCCCTGATTCTGTTGATCAACAACCTGGTCGACCTCTACCAGACCCGCGGCATTATGGCCTGGCTGGTGGGAAGCCTGGAGGCGCCCAGCTATACCGAAATCGGTCTGGTCGCGATGCCAGCTGCGGCCGGGTCAGCTTGGCTTTACTGGCATGCCCGTGATCTGAACCTGCTGGCGCTCAGCGAAGACTCGGCGCGCGATCTCGGGGTTGACGTCGAAGGATTGCGCCGCGGTATTTTTGTGGCCACTTCTGTGATGATTGGTGCGGCGGTCTCGGTCAGCGGCATGATCGGTTTTGTGGGCCTAATCGTGCCGCACCTGATCCGCTTGCGCTGGGGCCCCGACCATCGCCTGCTTTTGCCGGCTGCGATGTTGTCGGGAGCTGGTTTCCTGGTTGTGGCGGACTTGATCGCGCGGCTGGCGATCGCGCCTGCCGAGTTGCCGGTGGGAGTAATTACCGCGCTGTGCGGAGCGCCGTTTTTCATCTATCTGCTGCGCCGTGACGGCGCGCGGGATGTGGCCCTGTGAGCGTGCCCATCCTGAGCGCACAGGGGGTAGAGGCTGGCTATCGCGACCAGCTGGTCTTGCATGGCGTTTCCCTGGAGGTATGGCCAGGCGAGTTGGTGGCGATCCTAGGGCCTAACGGAGCGGGCAAATCCACTCTGCTCAAGGTTTTAAGCGGCGCGATCGCGCCGGGCGCGGGCGAAGTCCGCTTCGACGGGAGGCCGCTGGCGGCCTATTCACGCCGGCAGCTTGCACGCCAACTGGCAGTGCTCGGGCAGGAAACACCTATCTCATTCGCTTTCAATGTGGTCGAGCTGGTGCTGATGGGGCGTGCGCCCCATCTGGCTTCTTGGCGGCTGGAGGGCAGCCAGGACGTGGCTCTCGCCAATCAAGCGCTGGCGCTGCTGGGGCTGACGGAGTTGGCGGCGCGGCCGATAAGCGAACTATCGGGGGGCGAGCGGCGCCGGGCCTTCCTGGCCCGCGTGCTGGCCCAGGAGCCGGCGCTGGCGCTACTCGACGAGCCCACCGCCTTTCTCGATTTGAAGCACGTTGGCGAGATCTTTGCTGTGCTCGCCCGGCTGCGCCGAGAGCGCCAAATGGCCGTGATCGCCAGCCTGCACGATCTGAACGCCGCCGCGCTGTACGCCGACCGCGTGCTGCTGCTCAAGGATGGGCGTGCGGTGGGCAGTGGCCAGCCCGAACAGATCCTGACCGCAGCCAACCTCGAATTGGCGTACGGCACCCGGGTTTACGTCGGACGCAATCCGGCCAGCGGCGCGGTGGCGGTGCTGCCCTTGGCTCAATAGGTGCGGGTCAGGAGGAAAATCAAGGAAGGAAGCCATCTTTTATGCGTGCCGCGCTGCTTTAAGCAACGCGCATCGATTGCCTTCAAACCCAGCATCGCATGGTCGCTGGGGATTTGCCCTTTGGCGCGAACGAATATCGGGAGGCCATCGCACGCGTGTGCCGGCGATGCTACCCTAGGGACACGACGAATAGTTTTTATTCGCTGCACGCGCTAGACTACAGCAATTGCGCTAGGAGAGGGCCCCAAAGCTCCGCGGCCATTACAAGCGCCAGAATGGGTACAGCTGGCATCAGGATCGAAATAGCTTCCGATTCGCCCGGCGCTCGGCCGCGGCGCAACAAGCCCCCATTACCGCTGCGACCGCTGCATGGACTGTGGCGACGGGCGATAGATGAGATAGACTTGCGGCGCTTGGCGCTGCCGGTGCGTGGTCTGCCGAGTGCGCTGGAGGGGTTGAGCGCCTGTCAGATCAGCGATTTCCACGTCGATCGCGATGAGGATCTGCAGCGTCTGGGCCGCGCGGTGGAGCTAATCAACTGTCAAAAACCCGCGCTGGTCTTTCTGACCGGCGATTATTTCTCCGGTCGTGAGACGATGCGTCGTTACCTGGGCGGGTTTGCCCGCGAATTGCGCAAGCTGCGGCCATTGGTGGGAATCTTCGCCATCGCCGGCAACCACGACCATTGGGCCTCCTTCGAGCCGATTGCCAGCGCGATGGCAGGGGCCGGCATTGAGGTCCTGCGCAACAGCAGCCGGCGGCTCGAGATCGAGGGTAGCGCATTGACCGTGGTAGGTATCGACGACCTGTGGACCCGTCATGCCGACCCGGCGCGTGCCTTTCGCGAGGTAGCGCCCAGCGACTGCACCCTGGTCCTGGCGCACAATCCCGATACGGCCCTCTACACGCGCCACTTACACCCGGGCGTGATGCTGTGCGGGCACACCCACGGTGGAGTCGTGCGACTACCATATTACGGCAGCCCGCTGCGCTCGATTTTGCGCTTAGGCAAGCGCTTCTATGCGGGGCTTAACCGCTACGGCGATTTCTATATCTATACCAACCGCGGCTTGGGCACCTTTTGGTTGCGAGTGCGGATTAATTGCCGGCCCGAAGTCTCCTGCTTCCATCTCACCGGCCAATTTCCCGCGCCGGTGACGCCCAAGGCCACCCGCCCGCGCCGCTCGCGTCTGCACCGAGCGCATTAAGCATCAAGCCACGCCGGTTCGTTCGGCGCGAACCGAGGGCGGCCGCGCAGTTCTGATCAGCACGTGAAGGGAGGGTTCCGATGGCGAACGCCAAGCTGGTCTTGATTGCCGGTGGCAGCGGCTTTATCGGCCGCGCGATCGCGCGCCGTCTGGCCGCGCTGGCCGAGCCGAGGGTGCGCATAATGAGCCGTAATCCAGCTAGAGCTCGCCAACTCCTGCCCGACAGCCCAATCGAGTTCGTTGCCGGCGAAGTCACTCAGCCGCAATCGCTACCGGCTGCGATGGCGGGGGTCGATTGTGTCATCAATGCGGTCCAGTTCGACGGCTATCCGGTGGAAGATGCAGCGCGCGGCCTGACCTTCGAGCGAATCGATTACGGAGGGACTTTGGCCTTGTTGGAGAGTGCAAAGGCCGCCGGCACTGGTCGATTCATCTATATCAGCGGTGCCAGCGCCGACCCGCTCAGCAGCCACCCCGGCTTCCGGGCCAAGGGACAAGCCGAGCGCGCGATCGGCCAGTCGGGCCTGGAGTTCACGATTTTTCGCCCATCGTTGGTCTTCGGACGCGAGGATCGCACCGTCAATCTATTTGCCAAGGCTTTGCGCTATTCACCAATCTTTGCGGTTCCCGGCACCGGCTTGCAGCGGGTGCAGCCAGTCTGGATCGAGGATGTGGCGGCGGCCGTGGCGCTGGCCTTGACCAACCCCGCGGCGCGCAACCGATGCTTCGAAATCGGCGGACCGCAGCCGATGAGCTTCGATGACTTCATGCGACTACTAATGGATATCACCGGCCACCATCGCCCGCTGTTTCACGTGCCCGAGGGGCTGTTGCGGATGGTGGGGCGGGTGGTCGAAAAGCTACCGCGACCGGTCTTGTCGGCCGACGCGGTGACCTTCCTAACCGCCGACCATTTGTGTGACACGCAGCCCCTGGTAGCTGCGCTGGGGGTGCGGCTCACCCCGCTGCGTCAAGCGCTTTCTTACCTCGCGCCAGCCGCGGCCTGAGCAGCGCCGCCAGCCGCGCCACACGCAGGCCCGGCGCGCCGGGGGCTCTGGTTAGCAGGCGGACGCTTGGCTTCATCGCTCGATCGACCGGCAGCGCAGCAGCCGCGGGCGGAACAAGAGCGGTTCTGATCTCAATGGGGACGAGAGCCGCACTCCTGGCGTGCGCTTTCGCCTCCGCGCCGGATATGGCGCCGCCGATCACGCTAGCGCCCAATTTTTACTCTTTGCCAATCCTACCGCGGGGTGTGGCGAGGCTGCGCCCATAGATGATTTTTTTGCATTGGCCCGCCTGGCATGCCAAGCCGAAGTCAGGCGGGGCAAGGGCTGCTAAGGCATGGCAAGACATGCGCTCCGCGTGACGCCAGGGATAAATGGACAAACGGCTAAGAGCCTCCTAGGTGAGTTAAGCCCGGCCATAGCGCCAGGCGCTGTGCGCATTAACATTCCTAGGCAACGCTCGGATCAGCACGAGAACGCTGGGGTTGCTCGCCAGAGCGATCGGTGCCGAGTCCCGTCAATACCCCGCAACACACCAGCCCGTCGGCCTCTACCGGCGCACAGCTTGGTCAATGAGGCAAGTAGAAATACTACCGCCGCTGAGAAGGATCCTCCCTTAGCCTTCAACCAACCCTGGCCTTCGCCGGGAGCGGTCTCCACGTTTTGGGAGGAGAAGAGATGCGATTAAATCGATTGGTCCTGGTCTTGGCGAGTCTAATGGTATTTCTAGCTGCTTGCAGCGGTGGTGGAAGCTCCGGGAGCAGCACCTCCAATCAGATGAGTCCCTCGCCCAGTGCCTCGCCCACGCCCTCAGGCTCGCCGATCGCTTCGCCCAGCCCCACCGGATCGCCACGTGCCACGGTCACGCCCAGCGCGACCCCAAGCGGCGTGGCGACGTCCTCAGTATCGACCTCGGCCAACGCACCGGGAGTGTTGATCTCAGGCAAGACCGTCACCGTCTATGTTCCGCTGGGTAGCGATGATCTTACCACGCCCAATGTAAGAGCAGTTACGGTGGAAACCTCAAACGGCATCAACAGCGCCAACAATCCCCCGCCGATGACAATCAGCACCACTACCGGGGGCAGTTCGGGGCGGGCCAATTCCTGCGCGGGCGGAAACAATAGCGTTATCTGCTCGGAGCAAGGCAGCGACGGTATCTATTTAATCACACCCGGAGCGGCGACCGCGGGGGTAGCCCTCAACAATCCCAACAACCAGGCAATTGGCAACAATTACAGCGCTGGCGATTGCGTGGAATGCGGTGCGATGATCGATCCGGGACTTGGAATCGGCATCATCTCGGGAGGCAATGGGGCCGGCACGCCTAGCGCCAATCCGAACACCGGCGGGTTTGCGATCTACAATCTGGCGACCATGACCACATCACCCTGGATTCTCACCAACGGTGAGCCGGTCAGCGTCAACTTCGGCTACGATCCGGTCAATCACTGGATTCTTTCACCCAACTACGCGGTTAATCCGAACTCCGTGCCCGCCTTCGCCAGCACGCCGCCCCATTTCCAGATCATCAAGCTCAATGGCAGCGCGGGCACTGGCACGGTGTACGATCTGGCCAACGATCAGACCTTCTTCAACAACAACGGCCGCAATTGCAACGCGACCACGCCGGCCGATATCCTGCCGGATTCTGGTGCGATCGATACCCAGACCCAGATCGCGGTCGTCACCCTTCGCAAGCCTACCGCTTGTAACAGCGCGACAAGCGGACCGATCGTGGACTTGGCGCTGTTCGATCTTTCCCAGGCAACCTTTACCGCAGCCAGCGGCGGCTCGGCTACCGGGAGTTGGAATACCAACGGCAAGCAGATCCAGACTCTGTCGGCGCTTTATCCCAACTTCGGTAACGGGATAACCGGTATCAGCGTGGTGTCGGGGATGCATCTGGCGCTGCTCGACGATCAATCGGGCAACAGCGGCTTCGGCGCTATCGTGCTGCCCTCCAGCTCGGGCACCGGCACCCCCGCGGTGACCGATTATGTGGTGGCCTCGATGCCGAACGATCCGAGCGGAGCGGCCTGGACGATGCCCAAGCAGCCCAACGGTCTGACTACCTACATTAGCCCTAACACCAACCGGCCGATGGGCGTGATTTTCAACAACAGCCGGACTTTCGTGGCGGTCATCGATCTAATGAATTTGCTCAATCCCGCAAATCGCAACGGACCTAACTCGGTGTCTAACCCGCTGCCCAGCGGGATCGTCACCTTCGTGCAGGATTAGCCGCACAAAAGCACGAAAGGAGCCCGGCGCGGCGCGCCGGGCTCCTTCTTGTCTTACAACCCCTCCCAGTATGCAGGCGCGTAACAGCTGAGTGCTCTGACTGCACGGCTTTGGCTGGGCGGCCGTACTGCCTCTTTCCGCCGCCGATCACGAAGGGCCGGTGCGAGCAGTACCAGTTGCGGTGCACAATAGTAAGTCGTCAGTTCCTGCGTGAGGGCTCGGCGATGAGGGGCTGGCGGCGGGCACTCCAGCCCTCCGGTCGCGGGCATGAGCCTTGCTTTCCCTAGTGGTCAAGTCCTCCTTTCATGAGTCTGTGCCGGAGACCAGCCGGTGACGTGTAGCCGGCAGGCAATTTCTCCGGGATGCGGATTCCCCCGCTGAGGCTTGCTTCCGGCGGCCCAGTATTTCGCCGCACCTAGCGGCAGTTCTCCCAACAACGAAGCGCTGAGGGGTTTGGTTTGTCATGAAGTTGCTGGAGGTAAACGACCGCTACTGCCAAGCTTGAAACGTGAGAGGTCCAACGTTGCTGGCGGAGACAACCGACAGGGATCGTCGATCCGCCCTCAACGCTCAGCCGCTCGAAAGCTGCCCTTGCAGGTAACCGCCCAGCTCGGCGTATGGCGAGGTCCAAGGGTCATTGGCCGCGAAGTAAGTCAGGTTGTGAGCGACGATCGCCAGGCGAGTGCGAAAATCAGGGAGTCGATAGGTGAGCTCGAGAAGCGGGATACTGAAGTCGCTCGGCGCGGCCTTGGGGCCGACGAATTCGGCGGAAAAGCTGATACGAGGGGCGCGCGCGCCGTGGCTGGCCGCACCCCAGTGCAGAACCCCGAAGTCCCAGCCCAAAATTGCGCCGGCGCACGCGGGCAGGGGACGTGCGGCCTGCATTAGATGGAGCGCCGCGACCGCGGGAAGCTGGGCGGCATCGAACAGTCCCTTCATATCCAGATCGCTGGGAAGCAAATCCTTGGGCACCAAGTAGATGCATCCGTTGTCGAGGGTGGCAGGGTTTAGCGCCACCCATAGCGTCATTCCCACCCCGCCATATCGGTCGGCATGCGGCGGCCAGCCCTTGGCCCCGCGTCTGGGATGGACGTAGTAGCACCACACATGTGGATGCATCCGGTAGCCGGGCCCCAAATTTTCCTCCAATAAGGCGCGTAACGAGGGTAGTTGCCAAAAGCCCCAGAACTCGTCGTACATGAAGGCGAAGACCGGTGGCCATTCGGCGGCCTTGAGCGTCTCCACGCCGCGGCGCATCGCGGCCAGAGCCTGGCTCGCCAGCAGCGGGCGGGCTACGAAGTGGCCTTGAGCATTGAATTGACGCAGTAGACGAGTGCGATAAGCGGTGGAATAGCCGCCCGTCTCGATGAGGGCTTTCGGATCGGCGTTGACCGACAGGAAAGGGCAGAGCGAGCGCCAAAAGCGCGGGCTTCGAGCTTGCTCCGCGCGCCGGCGCAGATCGGCGCGGTCAAGCCGCAGTGCCTGTGCGAGCACGGCGCGGGCGCGGAGCGGAGGCGCGGGAATCGTGGCCACGCCTCTGTCCTCCCGATTAATCGTCGGAGGTAACCGGTGCAGCAATGACCAGTCCCTTGGCCGACAGCTCGGCCAGGAAGCGATCAAGGTCGGTCCGAGCCTGCTCCGGGCTGACCTCGTAATCCGCGCTCAGTTGTTCGACGATCTGGGTTCGCGAGCAGCCTTGCGCCAACAGCCGCCAGATATCGTTGCCGCTTCCTTCCAAGCCGAAATAGATCCCGCTCTCAAGGTTGAGAATCACTACTTCGCCATCCAAATCGCGCCATACGATCTGCTCTTCCGCCAGTACGCTCTCCGCCATAAAAGCCTCGCCGGGGGCTAAAATATGATGCAATTTGGCCGCGTAGCGAGGCTAACACAAGTGCGCGCACTTTCAATCCGCCTATCGTTGGTGGCGCCGAGTTGAAATTCCCCAGTCGCCGATATCTGACAGCCGCCTGCGGCCAGCCTCTTGCGCAGGCCGCGCTTGCCAGCAAAATAGTGGTGGCCAAGCGGGGTGTTAGCCCAGCAGGCATGCGGAGGGGGTAGGCGATGGAAGCAGATAGCGGACACAACGAAGGAAAGCGGACCGCGCTGGCGAGCGAGCTCTCACGCCGCCGGCTGCTGGCGATCGGGGGTACGCTGGCAGGATGGGCGTTGATGCCGCAAGGACGAGCGCTGGCGGCGTTGCAGGTCGCGTTGCCGCGCACCCGCGAGCTGCGCTTTTACAACCTGCATACCGGCGAGCGCCTTAGCGCCGTGTACTGCGAGCGTGGCGGCTATATCAAAGCCGCGCTGGCAGAAATCAACTACATTTTGCGCGACTTCCGGGCCAATCAGGTCAAGCCTATCGATCCGCGCCTGCTCGACCTGCTGTACGGGCTTAATCGGCGTCTGGATACCCGCCAACCCTTCGCCGTGATTTCGGGCTATCGCTCTCCGGCCACCAATGCGATGCTGGCGGCGCGCAGCGAAGGGGTAGCCGTGCACAGTCTGCACATGGTAGGGCAAGCGATCGACATCCGAGTGCCGGGTCGCGGGCTGAGCGAGCTCAGGCGCGCCGCCACCAGCCTGAAGCTGGGCGGGGTGGGATACTATCCCGCTTCCGACTTCGTCCATGTTGATGTCGGTCGGGTGCGCTACTGGTAGGGGTCAAGAGCGGACGGGTTTCAGCCCTGAGCGTAAACCTTTTCCGCGGCGGCCAGGGCGCGCCCGCGCGCTACCTCAGCGCCCATCGCGGCCAATTGCGCCTCCAGCGCGCTGAGCAGAACCACTACGTGGTTGCGTTGGGCCGATTCGCCCATCAAGCCGATCCGCCAAATTTTGCCGCGCAACGGTCCCAGACCGGCGCCGATCTCCATGTTGTAATCGGCCAGCAGCGTTGCGCGCACGCGGGCTTCGTCAACTCCCGCCGGGATCTTGACGGTGGTTAATTGGGGCAGGCGATGTCCCTCCTGGGCGGCCAGCTCCAAGCCCATCGCGCGCACTCCCGCGTGCAGGGCGGCGGCGTGCAAGGCATGACGCTTAAAGCGCGCCTCCAAGCCTTCTTCGGCCACGACTCGCAGCGCTTCATACAGCGCGTAATTCATGCTGATGGGAGCGGTATGATGGTAAACTCGCTCCTGGCCCCAATATTGCGCGATCATCGCCAGATCCAGGTACCAGGAGGCGCATTTGCTCTTGCGTTCCGCGATGACGGCCAGCGCCCGCTCGCCCACGGTCAGAGGCGCCAGCCCCGGTGGCGCGCTGAGCCCCTTTTGCGTGCAGCTAAAGCAGATATCGACCTGCCATTCGTCCACGTTGACTGGAATGCAACCCAGCGAGGTAACCGCGTCGAGCATCAGCAGGGCACCGCGCCGATGCGTCAGGCGCGAGATCTCTTCGATTGGCTGCCATGCCCCGGTGGAGGTCTCCGCGTGGACCAGGGCTACCAGCTTGGGCTTGGCGCAGGCCGCCAGCGCCGTTTCGATCGCCTCGGTGGTGAGGATCTGACCCCATTCGGCCCGCGCTTGGTGCACCTTGGCCCCCAGGCGTTGGGCGCAATCAACCATCCGCCCGCCAAACACCCCGTTGACCCCGACTACGACTTCGTCGCCGGGCTCGATAAGATTGGCCATCGCCGCTTCCATCCCGGAGGAGCCGGTGCCCGAGAGCGGCAGGGTCATGGGGTTGGCAGTGCGAAAGACCATGCGCAGCAGCTTCTTGGTGTCTTCCATCAAGGCGATGAACTCGGGATCGAGATGGCCTATCATGGGCGCGCTCATCGCGCGCAGCACGCGCGGATTAACATTGGAGGGGCCGGGGCCGAGCAGGATGCGCGCGCTGGGCTTCAGTTCGGGAAATTGCTGCGTTGGCATAAATTCACCTCGCGCCGGTTTGCGGCTCGCTCTTGCGGCTCCTGATCTAAAAGGTTAACCGTGTAACGATTTGGATCGGCCCGATGGTAGCCTAAGTGCAATGGCGATGCATCAGGAAAAGATGGCTTCCACCGACGCTGCGTTGAGCGCGCAGTTGCGCGCCGAACTGCGCGCGATTGTCGGCGCGGCCGGCTTTTTTGACGATCCCGGCGAGCTCAAGGTTTACGAATGCGACGGCTGGACCATCGAGAAAGCCGCGCCCGCGCTCGTGTTGCTGCCGCGGACCACCGCCGAAGTCAGCGCTATCCTCAAGGCGCTGTGGCGCCAGGGCGTGGCCTATGTGCCTCGCGGTGCTGGCACCGGGCTGTCGGGCGGCTGTCTGCCCTGGCTGGCTCCGGTGATGATCGGCACCGCGCGGATGAACCGCATCCTGGCCATCGATCTGGCCAACCGCCGAGTTGAAGTTGAGCCCGGGGTGGTCAATCTGCAGGTCAGTACGGCCATTGCAAAAGCAGGCTACTTCTATGCGCCAGACCCTTCTTCTCAGGCGGCTTGTACGATTGGCGGTAATATTGCTGAAAATTCGGGTGGACCGCATACGCTTAAATACGGCGTTACCACCAATCATGTCTTAGGCCTGGAGCTGGTGCTGCCCGACGGCGAGATCGTCGAGCTGGGCGGCCCCAGCGAGGAGCGGCTGGGCTACGATTTGACCGGTGCGGTGGTCGGAGCCGAGGGCACCGCTGGCATTGTGACTCGCGCCACCCTGAAAATCGTGCGCACGCCCGAGCAGTATCGCACTTTGCTGGCGCTGTTTCCCACGGTCGACGCCGCCACGAGCGCGGTCTCCGCGATCATCGCGGCCGGGATGGTGCCGGGCGCGGTCGAGATGATGGATCGCCTGATCATGGATGCGGTCGAGATGGCTTTTCACATAGGCTTTCCGTCCCACGTCCAGGCGGCCTTGATCGTCGAACTCGATGGCCTCGCCGCCGGCCTGGATGAATACGTGCGGCAGGCCGTGGAGTTGGTGCGCGCCCACGGCGCGGAGCAAGTGCGGGTGGCGCGTGACGAGGCCGAGCGGCAATTGCTGTGGAAGGCGCGCAAGCGCGCTTTTGGCGCGGTGGGCCGGCTGACGCCCAACTTCGTGACTCAGGACGGGGTGGTACCGCGTACCCGCCTGCCCGAGACGCTGCGCGCGATCGCAGCGATCGCGCGGCGCTATCAGATCAAGATCGGCAACGTCTTTCATGCCGGTGACGGCAACCTCCATCCGATCCTCTTTTACGACGAGCGCGTGCCCGAGCAGGTACGCGCCGTGATTGAAGCCGGGCGCGAAATCCTGGCGACTTGCGTGGCGATGGGCGGGAGTTTGACCGGCGAGCACGGCATTGGAGTGGAAAAGCTGGCCGAGATGCCGCTTTTGTTCGGCCCCGACGACTTGCGCGTGATGGCCGAGTTGCGCGCGGTGTTCGATCCTCAGCAGCGCTCCAATCCAGGTAAGGTGCTGCCGCAGCCCGGCGCCTGCGTGGAAGTCGCGCGGCCGCATCGCCAGGCCGCGCTGTAGCCTCGCCAAAATTGATCTTTACGGAGAGCAGAGCGGTCAATGGCAAAAAGCTTACAGCACATTACCGTCACCCACGTCGGCAGTCTGGTCCGCCCCCCGGCGCTGATCGAGTTCCTGGAGAAAATCGACCGCGGCGAGGCTTATGACGAGGCGGCCTATCAAGAGTGTTTGCGCAGCTCGATCGCCGAGGCGGTTCGGCTGCAGGCCGAGGCGGGCGTCGAGATCGTCAGCGACGGTGAGTACGGCAAGACGGTCAACTGGGCCTTTTATGTGCACCATCGGCTCGGCGGTCTGGAAATGCGTGCGCTCACGCCCGAGGAGATGGGCGATCCAGCCGCCGCGGTGATCGGTGGACGCGACCGCGCAGCATTTCCCGAATTCTACCACGAATATGACGGCCGAGTGCTGCGCAACACCATGATCGCGGTGCGACCGGTGGTCACCGGCCCGCTCAGTTATCGAGGACAGGCCGAGCTGCAGCGTGATATCGCCAATCTTAAGGCTGGCCTGGGCGGAATTGATGCGCGCGGTTTTCTGCCGGTAGTGGCGCCCGCCAGTGCGATGCCCAACGCCAAGGTCGAATACTATCGCGATGAAGAAAGCTTTCTGTTTGCCCTAGCCGAAGCCTTGCGCCAGGAGTATCGCGCGATCATCGAGGCCGGCCTTTATTTGCAAGTAGATGACGCCTTTTTGCCCTTCATGTACGAAAAGCTGGTGCCCCCCATGACCCTGGCCCAGTACCGCCAATGGGCCGAGATGCGCATCGCGGCGCTCAATCGCGCACTGGAGGGGTTGCCGCTGGAGCGCACTCGCTACCACATCTGTTGGGGAAGCTGGAACGGACCCCACATGTTCGATATTCCGCTCAAGGAGATTATAGATCTGGTGCTCAAGGTCAGGGTCGGCGGCTTCAGCTTCGAGGCCGCCAATCCTCGTCACGAGCATGAATGGCAGGTGTGGAAAGCGGTCAAGCTGCAACCTGGCCAATACATAATTCCGGGGGTGGTTACCCACTCCACCAACATCGTGGAGCATCCCGAGCTGGTGGCCGAGCGTCTGCTTCGCTTCGCCGGATGCGTGGGAGGTGAAAATCTAATGGCAGGGACCGATTGTGGCTTTTCCCAAAGCCCGCTGGCCGGCCGCGTCCATCGCACGATAATGTGGGCCAAGCTCAGGGCCCTGGCCGAAGGCGCGCGGCTAGCTTCGCACAAGCTGTGGAGCTGATTGCCCCGAGCGACTCAGCCCCAGCCGTGCTTGAGCGGCGCAGCGTACTCCAGCAAGGTGATGCGCTCGGTGATCTTCCAATTGTCCGCGACCCGGCGCAGGCGATCGAAGAAGCGGCCGGACTGGGTGACCGAGCCACCGTCAAACTCCAGTGCCGCGCTCCAGTAGCATTTGCAGCTTGCCTCGTCGCCGTTGATCTCGATGATGTGGTTGCTGTTGGTATGGCGCAAAAAGGTGAAATCGCGGTTGAGCGCGCGCCGATGGTACTCCACGATCGCGCCGCGTCCCTGGCAGCGCTGGGTCTGTTCGCCGGGATGGCGAATTTCCAGGGTGCAGGCGTCGTCGAAAAGTTCGCCCAAAATGGCTACGTCGCGGGCGTCCACGGCATAGCAATAGCGGTAGAGCAGCTCGCGGATCTGCTCGCGATCGCGTAACTGGCGCAGTAATCTTGCTTCTTCGCCTTCCATCCAGGTCTCCTCGCCGGGCACGCGCCCGTGAAGCTTGGGGCGGGCCGCACCAACCAGTCAACGCGCCGCCCTCGCGCGTAGGCCTGCGCTTGATGATAAAGATTGCATCGTGAATAGTGCAAGTATCGACCATTGGGCCGGGCTGCGCCAGCACGCCTGGCTGCGCCAGCCGCGTCGCGCCGAGGGTGCGGTGGCGCAGTTGGTGGCCGAGCCTGCCGGGGCACAGGAATTGGCCGCGCTGGTGGGATACTGCCAGCAGCACGGGCTCAGCGTGGCGGCCCTGGGCGCCTGTCGCACGCTGGGCTGCCTGCGCGCGGCGCCGGTGGCGGTGGGAATCGCGCTCAGCCGGATGGCGCGGGTGGTGGCCTACGAGCCCGACGATCTGACCGTGACGGTGCAGCCTGGCATCACGATGGCTGCGCTGGATGAAGTACTGGCCTCCCGCCGCCAATATCTGCCGCTGGACCCGCCCCAGCCCGCCCAGACTACCTTGGGCGCCGTCCTGGCAACCGCGCGCACCGGCCCCTTGCGGCTGTCCGCCGGCACGCCACGCGATTACGTCTTGGGAATCGAGTTCGTGGGGCATGGCGGACGGCTGGTGCGGGCGGGCGGGCGGGTGGTCAAGAATGTTGCCGGTTACGATATCATGAAGCTGATGGTAGGAGCCTACGGAAGCCTGGGAATAATCAGCGAGGTTACTTTGAAGATTCGGCCGCGGCCCGCCGCTCAGGCCCTGGTATTGCTCAGTGCCCCGGGCGCGCAAGAATTGTGCGAGCTAGGCTTCGCCCTTCATGATCGCTTGCCTCTGCTCTACCTGGACCTGCTGAGCCCGCGCGCCGAATTGGCCGAAGCGCCGCGTCAGGGCTACGGCTTGATCGCCGGCCTGGGTGGTAACGGCGCCGAAATAGATGCCCAGCTGGCAAGCGTGCGCGAGCTGGCGCCCAAGGCGCGGATTTGGCAGGACAATGAAGCCGCGCGCCTCTATCGTGCGCTGGTCAATTTGGCGCTGCCCAAGGTATCGATCGAGCTGCTGGTTGCCGTGCCGCCCCGTTTGTTGCCCGAGTGCTTGCACAGCGATGGAGTGGAGTTTCGCGCGCATTTGGGTTCCGGAGTGGCGCAGGTAGCGCTTGTGGGCGAAGGCCCCAGCGCGATCGCCGCGGCGACGCGATTGCGCGCCCGCGTGGCGCAGGCCGGCGGCCACGCGCGCGTGCTGCAGATAAGTCGGGAATTGCGCTCCCAAGTGCCATTTTTCGACCTGCCCGCGCCTGGCGCGATGGCTCTGATGGCTCGGCTCAAGCGTGCCTTCGATCCCGCGGCGATCTTTAATCCAGGCTGCTTTGTAGGGGGGCTGTAGTGGCTTCCAGGGAGATGACCGAGGGTACCTCGATCGATGCGGAGCTGCTGCTGGATTGCGTTCATTGCGGCTTTTGTTTGGAAGCCTGCCCGACTTACCAGCTAACGCGTACCGAGATGGACTCACCGCGCGGGCGCATCTACACGATCAAGGCGCTGGCC